>ERZ1673738.47-NODE-47-length-207922-cov-26.686718_pt1 | contig 207922 bp, 184 predicted proteins | sample MGYA00580198_ERZ1673738 | MGnify/ENA primary metagenome ERZ1673738 (study PRJEB41218, sample SAMN15661784) | gut metagenome | host: Homo sapiens | place: Canada: London | collected 2015-08-20/2019-03-30 | study: EMG produced TPA metagenomics assembly of... | reverse complement strand
TATGATGATTGACAACCCGTCAGTGTTCGTGTACACAATCTAGTGTACACGAACAGTATTATTTATTAGTCTTTTATCCACCATTTCAAATACAGATGTGGTATAATTAATAGGAAGGGCAAATCTGTTATTGTATTTAGTGGTATAGGTATTAAGAAACTCATTTGCATCTTCGATGTTGTTGATGCCGGCTAGTCGTAACTCAATGGTAAGACGGCTTAACAATGTTTCCCAGAGTCGCTCAATGCGACTCTTTTTTTCAGGAATAGAAGTAGTCTCGAGATCTACACCAAGTTGATGACAAGCATAACCAAATTGAGTTAAGGTATCTTTTTCCATTGATTTTTGTTTTAAGCCATTATATATAAATACAGTCCTATTATCAGTTAAAAACTTAGCAGGAACACCATATTTAAGCCAAATGCGTTCAAATAAGTGATAGTAACCGTTTAATGTTTCTTGTTTATCAAAATATAAACCACAAACTGTCCCTGTAGCGTTATCAATAGCACCATGTAAAGTTACTTTACCAAATTCAAATCCTAACCAGTAATCTTCACAAGCATCCATTTCCAAACATTCACTAAAGTACTTAAGTCTTGGAATCCTAGAATGAGCATCATATTTGTCTAAAATATTGTTTTTAACAATAAGATCTTTTTGACCTTCTGATAGTTTATCTTTATTCTTTTTAGCTAATTTAATTATTTTCTTTTCTTGTTTGATAGTTTCTTTTCTAACTTTAGGAGAAATAATGTTGGCCTTTCTAAAAATTGAATAAAGTGCAGTATATGATATGTCAATATTTTCGTATTCTTTAAGAAGTTCTTGAAAGTGTTAAAAATTAGCATCGTAATATTTATTTTTATATAACTCAATAATCGAATTCTTAATTTCTTGAGGAATAGTCTTCTTAGGTAATCTCCCGCGATTACCATGTACAAAACCAGATTTACCTTGTGTTTTGTAAATTAGTATTAACCTGTTAACTTGTCGTAAAGTGATTCCGAGTTTGATGGCCGCACGTTTTTTGTTTCCATTATTATCTATTAGATTCTTTACTATTTCATATTTAATTTGTTCCATTATTCTTAATTCTACTTTCTTCATGGTTAATACCTCCTAGGGTATTAAACCATAATATTTATTGTTGGGACATTTTCAAAAAATAAACACACTTTTTATTAAGCGTAATCCTTTTATCTTGATAATGTTTAATTAAGATGGTATAATTTACATTATATAATACAAATTAATAGGAGCGCATATGAAATATGTTATTGTTACTGGGGCAAGTGGAGGAATGGGGAGAGCAACCATTCATAAATTATTATCTGAAGGCTATTTTGTGATTGGTTTAGATATAATCAATAATGATGATGTTAAAAATAATAAATATCAACAATTTAAGTGCGATATTACTAATGAACTTGAGGTAATTAGCGTTTTTAATCAGGTATGTACCATTACTGATAGAATTGATGGAATTATCAATCTTGCAGGAAAATATACAATGAATTCATTAGTAGAAATTGATTACAATAAATTTGAAGAAATATTTAAAATTAACTTTTTCGGCTGTTATCTAATTAATAAAACCTTTTTGCCACTACTCGCTAAAGGTAGCAGAATAATTACAATAACTAGTGAACTTGCTCCGCTTAATCCCCTTCCTTTTACGGGTATTTATGCTATTACTAAATCAACGCTTGATAAGTATTGTTATTCTTTAAGAATGGAATTACAATTATTAGGAATAGACGTTTCGGTTATAAGAGCAGGGGCAGTAAAGACTAATATGTTAAATGCTTCAACCAAGAGTTTAGAAGAATTTTGTCATAACACTAAAATATATGATTATAATGCTAATAAATTTAAACAAATTGTCGATAAAATTGAAACTAAAAACATTCCACCAGAAAAACTTGCAAAAAAGGTGGCAAAAGTACTAAATAGTAAAAAGACTAAATTTGCGTATAAAATAAATGCTAATTTTTACTTAAGATTACTAAATATAATGCCTAAAAAATTTCAATTTTGGGTAATTAAAAAAATACTAAGTAGTAAGTAAATATTTCCTATAAATAAAATAAAAAATTATCAATTAAGACTAATACAAGAGGTGATTAAAATTGAAATATGCATTAACTAATGGCATAATTTTAAATGGTAAAAAAGATATGGAACCATTAACTGGTTACAGTATAATTGTAGAAGATGGAAGAATAAAAGAAATTACTAAAAATAAACCAACTGGTATGAAAATAGTTGATTTAAAAGGTAAATATGTTTTACCAGGTTTAATCAATATGCATGTTCATCTTCCTGGCTCTGGCATGCCCAAAGATACTAAGAAACAAAATAAAGAATCAGTAAATAAATTATTATCTTTTAAACTAACTCGCTATATCGTTTATAAACTTTGCGCAAAATATGCAAAAACGGAATTATTAAGTGGTGTAACTACGATAAGAACGGTCGGTGGTTTATCAAATATTGATTCAACAATTCGTGAAAATATTAATAAAGGCAAAATTAAAGGTCCTAGAATACTTGCATCAAATATGGCATTGTCAGTACCTGGAGGACATATGGCAGGTATTTTAGCATATGAAGCAACTGATATTGATAGTGCAAGATATTACATTGATGAAATTAGTAAAACTAAACCTGATTTAATCAAATTAATGATTACCGGCGGTGTTCTTGATGCCAAGAAGAAGGGTGAACCAGGTGAATTAAAAATGAGTCCTGAAATAATTAATGCGGCATGCAAGCGAGCTCATGAACTTGGGTATAAAGTTGCGGCCCACGTTGAATCTCCTCTTGGTGTAAAATTAGCCTTAGAAAATGGGGTTGACACAATTGAACATGGCGCAAAGTTAGATGAAGAAATAATTGCCCTATTTAAAGAACATAATGCTTCACTAATTACCACAATTTCACCAGCAATTCCCCTTGCAAAATTTGACCATTCAATCAGTAAAGCCACTGATTTAACTCAGTACAATGGTAACATAGTATTTGAAGGAATTGTTTCTGCTTCTAAAACTTGTCTTGATAATGACATTAAAGTAGGAATTGGAACTGATACTGCTTGTCCATTTGTTACTCATTATGATACTTGGCGCGAACTTGATTATTTTATAAAATATGTTAAAAGTGATAACCGTGAAGCAATTTATCATGCAACTTTATTAAATGCTATAATTGCGGGGATTGATAATGAAACTGGTAGTGTGGAAGAAAATAAATCTTGTGACTTATTAATAGTTGATAACAATCCCTTAGAGGATATTACCACACTACGTGAACCAAGTATGGTTGTTTTTAGAGGAAGGATTATCAATAAGCCAAAAGTAAAGAAATTTAAGTATGTTGAAGAAGAACTAGACAAGCAATTGTAGAATCTTTTTCAAATTTTGATATAAATTATGAGTTAATCGTGTAGTACATGGTTAACTTTTTTCAACAAAGCATTAAATTATGATTATTTTTTTGGTAAAAATTAACTTAAGCACTTTACTTTTTGACTAAATTTTAGTATAATAAATTGTAAATTAATTTAAGGAGTAGAATATGAAAAAAATTGTTAATTTAGTTGTTGCACTATTATCAATATTTGTTTTATATGGATGTGCAACTAATAAGAATATTCAAACTTTACAAGTACCAACAAATGTAAAGATTAATGAAGAAGGACTAATAACATGGGACGAAGTTAATAATGCTACGACATATGTTGTAACAATAAATGGGGAAACTTACATAGCATCAACTAATAGTTTTCAAGTAAAGAACATAAATGAAAATTTTTCATTTACTGTTAGAGCTGAAGCTGTTGGTTATAAAACTTCATCTGAGACTGAAAGTATCGAATATATCGGTAAAGCAGTTGCCGAAATTAACAAAATCTATGAATACACACTATCAATAACAATTGGTAATCGTGAAGATGCTGATGACGTTGAAGCATATGATAAAAACAATCAATTAATTAAAGAAGCTTGCACAATAGCTTATGAACACGGTGTTACATATGAAATTGCATCTTCAATAGTTAATATAATATTAGATGAAAGTGTAAATAATAAAGACAATATTCCAGGCTTTATCGCTTCATTAGTATTAAATTTCGTTGGTTTAAATAATGATCAAGTAGTAGGTCTTGTTTATTATGGTGACTATGTTACTCAAGTTAAATTAAACTCTCTAGCAACAAGTTTTGCGGGAAGCGAAATCGAAACTGCATTACAAGGCATCAATGAATTATTAGTACGTAATGATTATGAAATTGCTGATGCACTTGCTAATATTATTATTCAATGCTTGAAAGTATATCGTCAAGGTACAGTTCAAGTTTTACCAAAACTTCAAAAACTTTTAGGTAGTTCTAATAATCAAGAAATAGCATACAACGCTGTTCAATTAAAAGAAGCAATCGTTAAAGTATTATTAGACAATGTGGTAAGTAATGAAGATTTAGCAGTAGTTCTTGACTTTGCGAAGGATGCTGTATTAGTTGCTGCTCCAATAGTTTCTAGTTTAGTAACTGATAATGAAAAGCTTGCAAATGTTATTGCTCAAGTAGTAGAAGTAATGGAAAGCATTGATTCATTAGAAGTAGCTGGTGCTATTACTGATTTATACAAAGCATTCTTAAATAGTTTAGATTATATAACTGAAGATTTAGTTGCTAAAGCATTAGAATATGAAGACACACGCCAAATTATTGGTTATATCGTATTACAAGGTATTAAGAATATCATACCTGAAATTACTATCACATCTGATGATTTAAAAATAGTTATAGATCTAATTTGGTATGAAGTTGGTGTTATCATACCTGACTTAAAAGATGTTTCACTTATGGATATTATTAATATATCTGAAGAAAAATATAATGAATTACTAGGAACAGTAGCTAAGTTATTTAACGATGATTACAAAGCATTTAGAGATTTTATTACATCTGATGAAACTATCAAAGCAATAGTTGAAGCATTGAAATTTAGAGTTGTTGAAGGTAAACTTTCACCAGATCAAAGTGTTTCAGTAAAAATTGAAGAAGCTGCAAACGATGAAATATTATCAAAAGTATTTGAAAAATATGGTATTAGTAGCGTAGATGAATTAGTTGTTGGCAAAACATACAAAATTTTAGGAGTACATAAATTTGGTGAATCATTTATTACTATTAAATCATATAGCGTTACTATAACAAATATTTCAAGTGAAGAAGTTACTTATTATTATGAAAATGTTGCATATACAGTTGAAAATATTGACTCTCTTTTACCAATATTAGATAAAATGATTGGATTATTTGAAACAGAATCAATTACTACTATTGAAAACTTAAAAGCTATAATTAAAGTTGTAGTTGATGTTGATTTTGTAAGTGATGAAACAATTAAATCAATCTTAACAGTTATTACTAACTTTAAAGAAGAAGATATTAAAGTTCTAATCAAAGATTTAGCAACTTTAACAAAATCTCTAGTTTCATTTGTAAAAGAAGTGGGCGTTGAAGAATTTATCAATGATATGATCAACGGTGATATTCAAGCAATTTTCCCATTCTTTAATGAAGAAAACATTGCGACTATAAAATTACTTGCAAATGATTTAGCAACAATGTTAGATAACGCAAAAGCATTCCCAATGAATTATGTATTTGGCGAAGGTGATAATTCATTTACATTAACTTTTGAGAGCAAAGACGAATTTATTGAAACAATGAATCAATTTATCGAAATGCTTGAATCTTTGAATAGAGCTGAATAACAAAAAAATAGAGCTTAATTTGAAACTTTTCATATTAAGCTCTTTAATAATTTATGGATTGAAGATTATTGACTTGAAAAAATCCGTTTGTTATGATAAAATTAAAAACATATAAAAATATAAATAATAGGTGAGAGGTAATAATATGAAGCAGTATTTAGAATTATGCCAAAAAGTATTGACTGAAGGTCACTATAAATCTGATCGTACTGGTACAGGTACAATTTCTTATTTTGGTGCACAAATGCGATTTGATTTAAATGAAGGATTCCCTTTACTTACAACCAAGCGAGTACATCTTAAATCGATTATTTATGAATTATTATGGTTCATAAAAGGAGATACCAATATAAAATATCTAGTAGACCATGACGTTAAAATTTGGAATGAATGGCCATACGAAATATTTAAGAAAAGTGCTGATTACTCAGGTGAAACAATTGAAGAATTTGTTGAAAAAATAAAAACTGACGATGAATTTGCTTTAAAATATGGTGATTTAGGTCCTGTATATGGTAGACAATGGCGTCATTTTGGTGATGATAATAACTATGTAGACCAATTAAAGAATGTTATTGATCAAATTCGTAACAATCCTGATTCACGTAGATTAATCGTTTGTGCTTGGAATCCCCTAGAAGTAGATAAAATGGCTTTACCACCATGCCATAGTTTATTCCAATTTTATGTTAATGATGGTAAACTATCTTGTATGCTATATCAACGTTCAGCGGACTTATTCTTGGGAGTTCCGTTTAATATTGCCTCATATGCCTTGCTTACGATGATGGTAGCTAAAGTTTGTAATCTACAATTAGGTGAATTCGTTCATACTTTAGGGGATGCTCATTTATATAGTAATCATTTAGAACAAATCCATAAACAATTATCTAGAACCCCTAGAGCTCTTCCTAAAATGATTATTAAACGTGATACTAATAATATTGAAGATTTTGTTTATGAAGATTTTGAATTGGTTGATTACAACCCATATAAAGGTATAAAGGGAAAGGTGGCCGTATAATGTTATCACTTATTGTCGCAATAGACGATAATTTTCTGATTGGTAATGGTAATAATTTACCTTGGTATGAACCAGAAGATCTAAAGTACTTTAAAAAAGTAACTTTAAATCATGCGGTGCTAATGGGATATAATACCTACCTTTCAATCATTAATCGCATTGGCAAAGCTCTTCCTAGACGTAAAAACTATGTTTTGACCGAAAAAACTACAATTGAAGGCGATGGAATTGTTGTAACCGATTTAGAAAAACTAATAAAAAATTATGAAAATGATGAATTATTCATCATAGGTGGCAAAATGGTTTATGAAAATATGTTAAATAGAGTTGATAAATTGTATTTAACTAGAGTTGCCGGAAGCCACGAGGGAAATGTATTTTTTCCAAAGATTAATTTTGATGAATTTAAACTTATATCTCAAAATAAACAAGGTAATTTAACTTTTGAAGTATATGAAAGGAAAAAATAATGATATACATACTTTCAATAATATGTGGAATTAGTTTTCCAATAATTAGTTTTCTTTATTTAACCTTAAACCATATTACTGCTTGGTGGGTAGCTTTATTAATTGCTATTTTAGTAGTAGTTCTTAATCTTTTAATATTCTGCCTCATTTCGATATTTTTCCTATATGTTTTAGGAAGACACTATAAGAAGTTAAATGATCCAAAAAATCCTAAGATTTGGCGATTTATGCTTGACATAGCTCGTTTTTCTTGTTTTTGGTTAGGAATAAGAATAAAAGTAGATGGTATTGAAAAATTAAAAAAAGGTGAAAAGTATGTTTTTTACGGAAATCATCAAAGTTATATCGACCCTTTAATCTTTCACATTGTATTGCATGATTTTCCTCATGCTTCAATGTATAAAGCCGTTATAGATAAATACAATATTGCATCATACATGGCTAAAGCCCTTGGTGGCGTTTCAATTGAAAGAGAAGATGATCGTAAAGCGATGGTGTCAATAATCGAAATAATAAAGAAGATAAAAAGTGGCTTAAATTTCTTTATATTTCCTGAAGGAACTAGATCTAGAGGAATTGGAATGCATCACTTTAAAGCAGGTTCTTTCAAAATTGCCCAAAAAGTAGATGCTAAAATGGTTATTCTAGCAATTGATGGTTCATATCGCAAAAGACTTACCGTGCCATTTATCTATACACCTGTGTATGTAAAAATTGTTGATGTGGTTGATACCAATTCAATTGCTAATGAAAATACTCAAGAATTAGCCACAAAATATGAAATGCTTGTAAAACAAGGCCAATTAGATATTAGAAATAAACACAAAGAAATGCGAACATCGAAAAAAGATGAAGAAAAATTTTTAATTCAAAAAGAAAAAGAGAATGTATTTTAAATTGAGAGGATATTGAAAATTATGAGAATGATAGATTTAATCGAAAAAAAGAAGGAGAAAATAGAACTTACTAAGGAAGAAATAGCTTTTATCATAAATGGATATGTGGCAAAGGAAATACCAGATTATCAAATAAGTGCTTTTTTGATGGCAATTTATTTTAATGGTATGACTAATCAAGAAATATACTATTTAACAGATGCAATGCTACATAGTGGTGAAGTTATTGATTTATCAAAAATAAAGGGTATAAAAGTTGATAAACATTCAACTGGTGGAGTTGGTGATAAAACAAGTTTGGTTGTTGGACCACTTGCGGCATCATTTGGGGTAAAAATGGCAAAAATGAGTGGTCGTGGACTTGGCCATACTGGTGGTACACTAGATAAACTAGAATCAATTCCCGGTTATAACATTGAATTAACTCCTCAAGAGTTCTTTAAACAAGTAAATAACATTGGTATTTCAATTATTGGTCAAACTGCAAATGTTGCGCCAGCCGATAAACTTTTATATGCTTTGCGTGATGTTACCGCAACAGTAGATTCAATACCACTAATAGCATCTTCAATAATGTCTAAAAAATTAGCAAGTGGTGCTGATTCTATTGTGTTAGATGTTAAAGTTGGTAGTGGTGCGTTTATGAAAAATGTTGATAGCGCTAGATGTTTAGCTAAAACTATGGTTGAACTTGGAAGACTTGCTAAAAAACCGACAATTGCTACTTTAACTAATATGGAACAACCTCTTGGATGTGCCATTGGTAATGCTATCGAAGTAATTGAAGCCATCGAAACATTGAAAGGTCATGGACCAAAAGACTTTACTGAATTATGCATTGATTTCACAACAGAAATTTTAATGGTTGCGGGAATTGAAAAAGATGAAAAAGTTGCAAGATCGATGGTAGAAGATGCAATTCACAGTGGTAAAGGTGTGGAAAAATTCCGTGAAATGATTAGCTGGCAAGGTGGAAACCCTGATGTAATTGATGACTATACACTATTTGCTCAAGCAAATGAAATAATTGACTTAGACTTTGAAGGAACAAGTCCTTGCTATGTTGAAAAGATTGACGCATTAAAGATTGGTGAAGCTGCTATGTTACTTGGCGCAGGTCGTTCAACTAAAGAAGAAGCAATTGACCCTGCTGTTGGTATTTATCTTCATAAGAAAATTGGTGATGTTTTAAATCCTAATGATACCTTAGTTACCATTTATTCTAATGGTAAAAATACCGAAGAAGCAGTTAAAATGGTTTTAGATGCTTATGAGATGTCTAGTGAGAAGATTGAATGTCCTAATATTATAATTGAAACTATTAAGTAAAAAAGGTGCCAAAAGAGCACCTTTTCTATTTTTTATTATTCTTCACTAATAATTTTCAATAAGCTTGTTACTATATCAATCATTTTATTCATATCTGTAACATCTAAATATTCATATGGTCCATGAAAATTTTCACCGCCAGTTCCAAGATTTGGTGTTAAAATTCCTTCGTAACTTAATCTAGCACCATCGGTTCCACCTCTGATTGCTTCAAATTTAGGTTCTAATCCATTTTCTTTTAATGCTTTTGTCGCAAATTCAAGTATTTTTGGTTCTTTTTGGACTAATTCCTTCATGTTATAATATGAATCAGTTAAATTTACATCAATTACTTTATGACCATATTTTGAGTTTAAGAAGTTTGCAATTTCTAAAACTAATGCTTTTTGCTTTTCAAATAATTCTTTGTTATGGTTACGAATTATATAAGATAATTTTGTATTTTCTACACCACCTTCAATATTTGATAGATGGTAAAATCCTTCATAACCTTCGGTATATTCTGGTCTTTGATTAACGGGAAGTAAAGCATTAAATTCCATAGCTACTTGAATGCTGTTAATCATCTTATTTTTGGCATCACCAGGATGGATTGATTTACCATTTACTATGATTTCACAGCTTGCGGCGTTGAAATTTTCATAACTAATGTAATTTATATCGCCACCATCAATTGTATAGGCAAAATTGCAATTATGTTCCTTATAATACTGATAATTAAAATTTTTTGTTCCTTCACCTATTTCTTCATCTGGGGTAAACGTTATAATCAAATTAGGGTGGGGTAAGTTATTTTTAATTATTCTTTCAACAGTAGAAACTATAATGCAAATACCAGCTTTATCATCAGCTCCAAGTAAAGTATTTCCGCTTGTGGTAATTAATGTATGTCCAAGTTTTTCTTTTAAACTTGGAAATTCACTAGGATCTAAAGATATATTATCGTTAAGTTTGATAACACTACCTGAGTAACTTTCAATAATGTTAGGAGTTATATTTTCTCCGCTAGCATCAGGGCTAGTATCCATATGAGAAATTAGGCCAATAGTTTTATTTTTAGGTGATGTTCCTTCTAAATAGGCATAAACATAACCATATTTATCCATATATGCATTATCAAGACCTAGTCCATGTAATTCATTCACTAGATACTCTGCTAATTTTTTTTGCTTCTCAGTACTAGGTGATGTATTACTAGTAGTAGAAGATTGGGTATCAAACTTCATGTAATTTATAAAACGTTTTAAAGTGTTCATATTTCCTCCTTTATGTATCTATAGTATACTCTATACTTAATAAATTTGCAATTTAATTGACATTTTATAAATAATGTCTTAAAATGTTAACAGTGTTAATAATTAACACTATTAATTATAAGGGAGTTAAAAATGAATGAAATTATTGATTTAAAAGATGAGTTGATTGATTCAGTTAATTCATTATCCTCTGATGATTTTTTCTTGAAAATGTTTTCTGCCTTACAGGGTGAAACGGCTGTGCTTATATATATTTATCGTCATAATTGCTTCGCTTCACCTTCAAGCATAAGCAAAGCTTTACAGATAACCAAAGCAAGAGTTACAGCAGTTTCTAATTCATTGATTGATAAAGGGTTAATAAAATTAGAAAGAAACCAAGCTGATAGAAGAAAAGTAGATCTATTCTTAACTGATAAAGGTATCCAAAAAATTGAAGATGATATCGAAATGTTAAATAAACGTGTAAGTTACGTATTAGACGAACTTGGTGAAGAAAAAGTAAGAGATTTGATAGATATTATAGGGGATATATTAGATATTATTAAGAAAGAGGGAAATAGACCAGATGAATAACAAAAATTTTACAATAATAAGTGATGGTTCTTGTGATTTACCAGATGAGATTGTAAAAGAAAAAGATATAAAAGTAGTACCTTTTTACATTTCATTTGATGGTAATACGTATTTGAAAGAAAAAGTAGACATTGGCGTTCAAGAATTTTACAATAAATTGGTCAATGAACCAAATGTTTATCCCAAAACAACAATGCCAGCTATTAACGATTATGTTACAGCTTTTGAAGAAGAAATTGTTAAGGGGAATGATATTATTTGTATTTGCATAACAACAAAGTTTAGTGGATCTTATAATAGTGCTATGAGTGCTAAAAATATTTGCCTTGAAAAATATCCAGATGCGAAAATTACCGTTGTTGATTCAATGGTTAATACTGGATTACAAGGATTGTTAGTTTTAGAAGTAGTTCGTATGAAACAAGATGGTTTAGCATATGAAAAAATTGTTGAAAATATTGAAAAACTAAAAAAAACTGGAAGAATATACTTCACAGTTGGTAGTTTAGACTATTTAAGACATGGTGGTAGAATTGGCAAGTTGATGGCAATTGTTGGTGCCACATTGAAAATTAAACCTATCATTGTTTTAAGAGATGGAGAAATTTTTTCAGAAGGTATTTCGTTTACTAGAACTAAATCGTTCATTAGGGCAACTAACCTAGCGATTGAATATTTCAATAAAAACAAATTTAACATGAATGAATATCAATTTATAACTGGTTATGGTTATGATGAAGAAGAAGGAAAAAACTTCCACAAGAGGTTTGAAGAACTAATTGGAAGAAAAGATGTATTAAATCTTCAAATTGGCGCAACAATAGGTGTTCATACCGGCCCATATCCTTTAGGAATTGGCTTTATCAAAAAATATGAATATCTATAAAAAATAAAAATGGTGCCACTGGTCGGACTCGAACCGACACGGTATTGCTACCACTGGATTTTGAGTCCAGCGCGTCTACCATTTCACCACAGTGGCACATTGCTTATATATTTTACTACAAAAGTATAAAAATAGCAAGTAAATCGTTTATTTATTCAAAAATGCAAATTAAAAATAGGAAATTTTTGATAGCAAACAAAATGCAAATATTTTTTAAAAAACAAGAAAAAATGGTAAAATATTATTATGAAAAGCCAAAATAATGCCAAAAAAGCTAATTTTAAGCGTTTGAAACCCTAATTTTGTGATTAAGTGTATTTCGAACGTTTTTAGAATGACCACAGGCATGCCAAGTTAACAGAGGAATAAAATATGAAAAAAAACACCAATAAAATAGGCAAAGTAAAACCAAATCCGCTTGCATGGTTCATTTATGTAACGGGAAGTAAAATTTACATGTCTAAAAGAAACAAGGTTATTATTGATAGAACTGTCTTCAAAAATCGTAATAAAAAAGAAGGTTGTATTGTTCTATATAATCATAGTTCTAACAAAGATCATTTTGTTACTACCCTTAGTTTTGGGTTTACCAGAGTTGCTTATGTAACTACTTCACATTTTTACTATTCAAAAAAGCTTAGTTTTGTATTAAAACTAGCTAGAGCAATTCCAAAAGAACAATTTAAATCTGATGTTAGCACTATAAAGAAAATAAAAAGAGCCTTGAATAAGAAGGTTCCTGTTGCGATTGCGCCAACAGGACAAATAACAGTACATGGTGATGCTTTGTACTTTGATCCTTCAATTGTGAAACTTTTAAAAATGTGTAAAGTTGATGTTTACGCGATAAGAATGCATGGTAATTATTATGCGTATCCAAAATGGCGTAAATATTATCGTGATGTACCGATTCATTCTGAGTTTGTTAAAGTAATTGATAAAAAAGAATTAGAAACTTTATCGGATGATGAGATTTATAAACGTACATATGATGCAATTAACGTTAATGATCGTCAAGAACAAAGTAAATATAACTATCAATTACATTCTCAAGGCCTAATAGAAGGCATTGAAGATATTTTGTATCAATGTCCTAAATGTATGCAAAAATACCAAATGGCTACTAGTAAAGACTTATTGATTTGCAATTCCTGTGGAAACACTGTAAAAATGAATGAAAAAGGTTTTTTAGAAGGTGTTAGTCAAAACTATGTATTAATGCAAAATGAAGCTGAGTGGTATAAATGGGAACAAAGAAAAATGATTCAAGAGATTAACAATAATACCTTTAAACTTGAGGGAAAATTCAAATTAATTACCAATTTACACGAACAATATGTCTTAGAAAATGCTGGAACGGGTAAATTAGTACTAACTCCTGATCGCTTTTACTATGAAGGCTATATTGGTGATGAAATCAAAACCAAAGAATTTAAACTAGATCGATTAGTTCAATTACCATTTGAAGTAAGAAAACACTTTGACATTCCTGATGATGAAGGATACTTTGAGTTCATACCTACTGATGATGAAAACAAAGCTAAAATTATTCAATTTGTACAAGCAGTAGAAGTTCTTTCTGCGATGAGGCAAAATAGATCATTATGGTAAATAATTTAGAATGTTCATTATCTAAAAAATGTGGTAATTGCCCACTTGGTTCACATACATACCAAGAAACTATTAAAATAAAACAAGATTATGTAAATAAGCTATTTAAAGATGCTTCAATCAATAAAAAAATTGATAATATGTCAATAGCTCAAAATAATATAGGCTATCGCAATAAAATGATTATCGGTTTTAAAAAGTACAATGGTAAAATACTTGCGGGGTTCTATGAAGAAAATTCTCACAAAATAATTGACTTAGACTATTGTCCTTTACATACTAAAGAACAAAATAAGATAGCTCAAGCAATCAAAAACATAATTATTAAGTTAAGATTACCAATATATGATGAAGATCGTAAAACTGGTTTGATTAGATTCGCATTAATCCGTGAATCTTTTTCAACAAAAGAAATTTTAGTAACAATTATTACAGCTAGTGAAAACTTTCCTGCTCGTAGCGAATTTGTTAAACTTTTAAGAGAATCATCAGATAAAATCAAAACCATTGTTCAAAATATTAATAGTCGTAGCACAAGTATAGTACTTGGTGAAAAAGAACGAGTATTATATGGACCGGGTTTTATTAATGATGAATTATTAGACTTAAAATTTCAAATTACATCAAAATCATTTTATCAAGTAAATCCATCACAAACGGTAATACTCTATCAAACAGTTGAAAAATTAGCAAAATTAAATAAAAATGATGTATTACTAGATGCATATAGTGGGGTAGGGACAATTGGCTTATATCTTTCTAAAAAAGTTAAACAAGTAATAAGTGTTGAAAATAATCGCCAAGCCGTTAATGCGGCAATAGCAAATGCAAAAGTAAATCATATTAGCAATGATACATTTATATTAGATGATGCAACAAATTTTATCACAAATGTTGATAAAAAAAGTTTAAAAGTAGATGTTTTGGTAATGGATCCACCACGAACAGGATCTACAATAGAATTTCTAAAAGCTACTATTACGTTATCACCAAGACAAATTATATACGTATCTTGTGGACCAGATACTCTTGTTAGAGATTTAAAATATCTATTAAGAGGTGGCTATAAAATTGATTATGTTCACTGTGTTGATATGTTTTGTTGGACTAATCACATTGAAACAGTGGTTTTATTGCAAAAAAAAGATTCTAACAATTGATAAAAAATTTAATTCGTTTTGTATTATTAAAAAAATTTTATGAATAAACATAGATTATTTGTTGAGGTGTCATATGAAAGTTAACTTCGCAATATGTGATGATAATGTTGTAGATTCTAATTATGTGAAAGAATTGGTAACAAATTGGTCTAACAATAAAAAATATCAAATTAACATAGATGTTTTTTCTTCAGCGGAAGCATTTATTTTTCATTACGCCGAAAATAAAGAATATGACATTTTGTTGCTGGATATTGAAATTGGAGATATGAATGGTGTAACTTTAGCCAAAAAAATAAGAAAATATGATAAAAGTGTACAAATTGTATTTATTACAGGATATTCAGATTATATTGCAGAGGGGTATGATGTTGAAGCATTACACTATTTAATGAAGCCACTAAGAGAAGACAAATTGTATGATGTACTAGATCGAGCAGTTGATAGAATGAAGCAAAATGAAAAACATTTAGTATTGAATACTTTTGATGAAATGATAAAAATCCCACTACATGAGATAATCTATATTGATGTTGATCGAAACTACGTTACAGTTCATTCAAATAAAGACTATACGGTAAAAAAGACACTTGCAGAAATAGAAAAAGAATTAGATGAAAGATTCTTTAGAATCGGTCGTTCTACAATTGTTAATTTAAAATACATTAGTAGAGTTACTAAAACCGATGTATATTTAAATAATGGTATAGTCCTACAATTACCACGAGGAATGTATGATGTTTTAAACAGAGCTATCATTAATGAAATGTAGGAGGATTTATTGATGGCAAACAAAAAGATAAATAAGCAAATAGAAAAATATCAAAGGGAATTGATAGATACACATTATCAAGAAGTTGAAAATATGTATAAAAAAATGCGTGGTTGGCGACATGATTATCGAAATCACATTCAAACTATGAAAGTTTTAGCTGATAATGGTGATTTAGAAGCTATAAAAGAGTATTTGAATAAATTAGATGAAGATTTAGCAACAGTAGATACTGTTGTAAAAACAGGTAATTTGATGGCAGATGCTATTTTAAACAGTAAAATTTCATTGGCCAAATCTAAAGGAATAACAGTAAAAGTAGATGCACATGTTCCAGTAAAACTAAAAATGAGTGAACTTGATTTATGTGTTATATTAGGTAATTTGTTCGATAATGCCATTGAAGCAAGTTTGCCTTTACCAGAAGAAGAAAGATTAATTAGAGTATATATGGTTATGAAAAATACACAACTGTATATTTCATTTACTAATTTTACTGCTTCAAAGAAACAAATTAAAGAGGCCAACTTATTTAAGACAACTAAGGGTGATGGGCACGGATTTGGTTTAGTTAGAATAGATAGTATAATTGAAAAATTAGATGGATATTTAAGCAGAAATAGCGAAGATGGGGCATTTACTACTGAAATATTGATACCTCAAATATGACAATTCGTCCCCACAAAATAACATTTCGTCCCTTATTTTTTGAGGGACATTTTTATTTTGATATAATATAGTTGTGAAAAGGAGAGTGATATTTGTGAAAGTAAAAAATCAATCAAAAAAGAAGGCTAAATACAATATGTTTCAAAATTCGTGGTTTATGATTAAACTTGCATGGAAGAAAAAGGAGAAAAAAGTCATATTTATGGTACTTCTTTTAGTATTGTTAGGTGTTGCATTAAATTTGATTAACTTATACATTGCACCTACAATATTAAATGTTATAGAAACAGGCGCTTCTTTTACCACATTGATTACAACAATATCAGCTTTCATTATTGCTTTAATTTTAACTCATGCATTTAATTCTTATGTAAATGCAAATGTTTTATATGGAAGAATAACTGTAAGATCAGAAATAATTGCGATGCTTAACGAAAAAACTTGTAGAACTTCTTATCCAAATATTGAGAGTGAAGAATTCTATAAATTAAGTGAGCAAGCTTCAAATCGTTGTAGTAGCAATGGAGAAGCTACAGAAGCAATTTGGAGAACATTAACACAATTACTGATTTCTGCGATTTGTTTTATTTTTTACACAGGATTATTATTACTGATAAAACCATTGATGCTATTTGTTATTTTAGTTACGACATTAATCGGATTTTTTATTAATAATTGCTTGAGTGAATATAAATACAAACATAAAGATCAAGAAGCAGAAGAAAATAAGAAACTTAATTGGATAAAGGGAGTTTCTAGCTCAAACAATTATTCAAAAGATATTCGCATTTTTGGACTTCGTTCTTGGTTGATTGAACTATATGATAAATCTATGAATGTATTAAACGCTTTTAGTAAAAAAGTAGCAGGTGTGTACTTATGGGCGAGAATATCTGATTTAATTCTAGCATTCTTTAGAAATGCTATAGCTTATGCTTACTTAATCGGTCTAGTAGTAAATAATAAAATATCAGTAGCAGAGTTTTTACTTTATTTTTCTGCAGTAGAGGGATTTACTACAATTGTTACTGGAGTCATGACACAATTAAATACTTTAAAGAAACAAAGTTTAGATATATCAATTGTTAGAGAGGCATTAGATTATCCTGAAGTATTTAAGTTTGAAAATGGTGAAGATTTAATCATAGATCGAAATAAAAAATATACTATTGAACTTAAAAATGTATCTTTTAGATATCCTGGGAAAGAAAAAAATATTTTTACAAATATTAATTTGACAATTAAACCAAATGAAAAAATTGCAATTGTCGGTCTTAATGGTGCAGGAAAAACAACATTAGTTAAACTTATTTGTGGATACTATGATCCAACTGAAGGTGAAATATTATTAAATGGGGTTAATATTAAAACATATAATAGAGAACAGTATTACAAAATGTTTTCAGCTGTCTTCCAACATTTTTCGTTACTAGCAGGAAGTGTAGCTACTAATGTAGCTCAAACTGAGGATAATATTAATTATGAATTAGTGTATGAATGTATTGAAAAAGCTGGATTAAAAGAAAAAATTGAATCACTTCCTGATAAATATGAAACCAAACTTAACAGAGAAGTATATGAAGATGCAACAAACCTATCAGGTGGAGAAACTCAAAGGTTAATGTTAGCAAGAGCCCTTTACAAAGATGCTCCAATCGTTGTATTAGATGAACCCACCAGTGCATTAGATCCTATCGCCGAAGCAGATATTTACAATAAATATAATGAACTTGCTAAAAATAAATCTTCATTATTTATTTCTCACAGATTAGCTTCGACTAGATTTTGTGATAGAATTTTATTTATTGCGGATGAAAGTATAGCAGAAGAAGGAACGCATGATGAATTATTGAAATTAGGTGGAAAATACGCCAAATTATTTGAAGTGCAAAGTCAATATTATCGAGATGGAGGGATTGAAAATGAAAAATAAAAATTCAATTAAACACAAAAACTCGATAGCTATAAATAATAGAGCATTAAAAATGATTTACAAGAAATATCCTCAAATGGTAATTTCATCAATTTTAGACTCTATTTGGACAGCATTAACACCATATGTTGGCATATATTTATCCGCATTAATTATTGAAGAACTTGCTGGTGCCAGAAACGTAGAAAAATTAAAATATTTAGTTTTAATTACTGTATCGATGGGAGCAATTATTGCTTTAATAACTGCTTTACTTAAAAAATGGTGTGAATCACAAACGTCAAACTTATATTTTAAATTTGAAAAGTTTTATATAAAGAAATTATTTGAAATGGATTTTGTAAGTCTTGATGATATAAAAACACATGAATTATTATCTACCATTAGAGAAAATCAAAATGGAGGTGGTTGGGGACTATTTAGTGTTGTAAATAACTATAAATTGTTAGTAACTGCTATCTTCATTTTAATAGGTGGTATTCCATTAACGTTTACATTATTTGTTACAAAAGTACCTGAATCATCTACTAATTTTATGTTCCTTGATAACCCTATATTTATTATCGGCATTATAATTTTAATGATTGTAGTTACTTTGTTAGCTCCATATTTCTCATATAAAAGTGATAGTTATTTTGCAAAATACTCAAATGTGCACAATTTAGGAAATAGAATGTTTGGATTCTTTGGTTGGTTGGGATATAATAAAGAAATAGCAACAGACGTTAGAATGTATAGACAAGACTTGTTGTGCGAAAAATATAATGGAAACAAAAATGCTACATTTCATTCGAATGGATTATTTGCTAAACTTGCAAAAGGACCGATGGGTTTATATGCTTCATTGTCCGCAATAATTTCAGCCTTATTTATTGGCATAATTTATTTGTTTATATGTTTGAAATCATGGGTTGGAGCATTTGGAGTTGGTATGGTAATGCAATACATTGCAGCTATCACTAAAGTTTCATCAGGATTGAACAGATTTGTAAGCACAGTTGGAAATATGAAAACGAATAGTAGTTTCTTGGAATTAGTATTTGAATTTTTAGATATTCCAAATACAATGTATCAAGGTTCATTAACAATCGAAAAAAGACTTGATAGAGATTATGAAATTGAATTTAAAAATGTTTCATTCAAGTATCAAACAAGCAATGAGTATGTATTAAAAGGAATTAACTTTAAATTTAAAGTTGGTAGTAAATTAGCAATTGTTGGTATGAATGGCAGCGGTAAAACAACATTTATCAAACTATTATGTAGACTATACGATCCTACAGAAGGAGAAATCCTATTAAATGGGATTAACATTAAAAAATACAATTATTTAGATTATTTAATGTTATTCTCGATAGTTTTTCAAGATTTTAAGTTATTGTCACTAAAACTTGGTGAAAATGTTGCTTCAGGGACCAAATATGATTCTAACAAGGTAATTGATTGTCTTAATAAAGCTGGTTTCGATGAAGATTTAAATAAAATGGATTCATGGTTAGATACCTATTTATATAAAAATATTAATGAAAAAGGTGTTAATATTTCTGGCGGAGAAGCCCAAAAAATTGCTATTGCAAGAGCGTTATATAAAGACTCACCATTTATCATATTAGATGAGCCAACTGCCTCTTTAGACCCTATTGCTGAAGCAGAAATTTATTCTAGATTTAATGAAATAGTAGAAGATAGAACAGCAATTTACATTAGTCACAGATTATCTTCTTGTGTATTTTGTGATGAAGTAGCAGTTTTTGATAATGGTTATATTGTTCAACATGATACGCATAAAAATCTGCTAAAAGATGAAAAGGGTAAATATTTTGAACTATGGAATGCCCAGGCAAAATATTACAAATAAAATTTGAATTGAACTCACAAATTGTGGGTTCTTTTTAATTTTGTTGCATAAATAATCAAATTTATTCTAAAAAATTCAATAAAAAAGATATCAACAGTGTTGTTTTTTTAGCATATAAATTTATTTTTTGTTAAAAATATGCTAAAATAATTGACATAAGTAGTATATTTTGTTGATACCCACCACAATTTATCAATAAATATACTATTTTGAAAGTTTAACAAAACATAAATTAGTTAGGATTTAAGTATGAAAAAATTAAGTATTTTATTGAAAGGGATTGTAGTAGGTTTTGTAAGTTGTGCTATACCTGGTGTTTCCGCAAGCACATTTGCAATTATTTTAGGTGTGTATTACACTATGATTGAATCAATAAGTATGATACTTAAGAATTTCAAAAAGAGTATGGGCTTTCTAGTTTTTATGCTGCTGGGATATGCAATAGGTGCATTACTTGCCGCAATCTTAGTTAGTACGATATATGATAACTATCCACTTGCAATCGTAATTATAATTATTTGTTTTATCGTTGGTAGTTTACCAAATATGATAAAAGATTTAATTCCCCATATTAAGAAAGTATCGGGATGGATTGTTTTTATTGTTATCGTTGGTTTATTTATTGCTTATAGCGGTTTTGTTGTAAAACATGAAGAGATTACCTTTGTTGATATGAATTATGTTGATTATATCAAACTCCTCATTATTGGATTAATAACCTCGATAACTTTAGTAATTCCTGGTATGGATTTTGCGGTAGTACTGTTATCGCTCGGATATTATTATGCAATTATGGATTTAATGAAGAATCTTTTATTCTTAAATGATGTATTAAATAATCTATTAATACTAGGAACCTATTTGGTTGGTTATGGGGTTGGTTGTTTCTTACTATCAAATTTAATAAAGAAATTAGTAAAAAAATACGAAGCTACTATGAAATTTGCTACATTTGCCTTTGTGGTTGTTAGCCCATATATGATAATAAAGAAATGCATAATTGATAATGACGGCTTTTATTATTCAAATGGTCAATTAATTGTAGGAATAATCATTGGTATTATTGCTTTATTAAGTGTGATGTTAATGTATCGCTTAACTAATAAAGATGATAAACGTGTTAATGCGATGAAAAAGCGTAATATGTTAAGATTCTACTTTACGCTAATAAGAGAACTTCCTGTTACTTTTTATTATCTTATTAAAATGAAGAAGATGGTTAAGAAACAAGAATTAACTTTTGAAGAAAAATATGCGTTTTGTCAAAAAATTCTAGCTAAGGTAAATAAATTAGGCAATGTTTATCCTGTTGTTGTAGGATTAGAAAATGTGGATAAAAATGCAACTCTATATATCGTTAACCATCAAGGCAGATATGATGGTATTGGTGCCTTATCAGCCTTAAAAGATTTTCCTTGTTCATTTGTTGCGGACAAAAAGAGAATATGTTGGCCATTTTACCGTGAACTTAGCACACTACTAGAAGCAATAGAATTAGAACTTGATAATCCGCGTTCAGAAATAAAAGCTCTACAAGAAATGAGCGAAGGCTTGATTAATGGTAGAAGTTATTTAGCCTTCATTGAAGGTAAGTATGAAGATAATGGTAATAATTTGCAAGAATTTAAAACAGGTGTATTAAAAACCGCATATCGTGCAAAGGTAAAAATTACCCCTGTCGTATTATATGATACTTATCTTGTTTATGGTAAATCATCTATTAAAAAAATCAGTCCAGAAATTCACTTTTTAAAACCAATTGAATATGAAGAATTTGCGGAAATAAATCGCAAAGAATTAGCAGATATCATTAAAGAAAAGATGCAAAATGAAATAAATATAATTAATACAAGAAAAGGAGTTTAATATGAAGTATTATTTGTACAATGGTTTATCTAATAATAAAATTAAACCAGAAATCGTTGAAAATTTTGAAGAAAATGAAAACCAAAAATTAATTGATGCAGGATTGGTTAATTATCCTGAATTCTTTGGCAATTTAAATGCAGAAGATGAAGTAGTATTAATTGGTGGTGATGGTACTATTAATTATTTCATCAATCAAGTACCGTATGAAAGCATAAAAAATAATGTTTATTATTATGCGGCAGGTAGTGGTAACGACTTTTTAAGAGATATTAATGGTAAAGTTGGTGAAGAAGTACTTTTAAATCCATATTTAAAGAACTTACCAACTGTTTATGTAAAAGATGTTGTAAGTAAGTTTATTAATGGTATCGGTTATGGATTAGATGGGTATTGTTGTGAAGTTGGAGATAAACTTAAACTTCAATCTGATAAACCAATAAATTATACATCTATCGCAATAAAAGGATTATTATTTAATTTTAAACCAAGAAATGCAACAGTAATTGTTGATGGTAAAAAATATGAACATCACAATGTATGGTTAGTACCTACTATGAAGGGTAGATTCTATGGTGGTGGTTTGATGATTGCCCCAAATCAAGATCGCTTATCTGATGAAGTTTCTGTCGTTGTTTATCAATCTAAATCGCGTATTAGCTCATTAATGACATTTAGATATGTACCAACTGGTCAACATATAAAGAAAGAAAAAATGGTCAAGATTTATACTGGTAAAGAAATTGAAGTTCAATTCGACCAACCAACAGCTTTACAAATTGATGGTGAAACCGTACTTGGTGTTGAATCATACCGCGTAAAAGCATAATATGGTAAGAATATTTGTAATTTTAGTTGCCGCAATATTAAGCCTATTAACCACTCTCTCATTAACAATTAATGTGGTTTGGCTATCAATTTTAGTTTATATTGGCTTTTTTATTGCCTACATAATTGCTCAAGGACTAATATATTTCTTACTTGCTTTCTTATTAGGATTATTTATTAATAAGAAGAAGGAGACAATACACTATGATAAGTTTTATCACTTATGTTATTATTTATATGTTAAGTACACTTTATCATTATTTGGCGTAAAAGTAAAAAAGACTGGTTTAGAAAAAATTCCTAATGATACAAACTTTGTAATTGTTTCTAACCACTTGTCAAATTTTGACCCAATGATTATGGATCAATGTTTGTATAAGTATAATTTAACATTTGTTGCTAAAAAAAGTTTATTTAAAATTCCTTGCTTTGGTAAGTTCATTCATAAAATTGGTTATCTTTGTCTAGATCGTAGTAATCTAAGAAGCGAAGCAAAAACCATTATGAAAGGCACTAAAATGTTAGAAGATAATGAATGTTCGGTTGCGGTATACCCGGAAGGAACAAGAAATTTTACCAATGAAACGCTATTACCATTTAAATATGGTTGCTTTCATCTTGCCATAAAATCAAAAAGACCAATAGTTGTAACTACTATTAAAGGTACTGAAAACATTAAAAATCATTTGTTAACTAAGATCCATAAAGTTGATTTTGATGTATTAGGTGTTATAACCTACGAACAATATAAAGATCTTAATACTCATGAAATAGGTGACATTATTTATAAAATGATGGAAGCTAATCTATTAAGCAAATAACTACTGATTGTGTCAGTAGTTTTTTATTAACAAAAAAGATTACTATTCATATAATAAAGTAAAGAGCAAAAGGGGTGAAGAAATGACTAATTCAAAATGGAAAATATCGTTTAGTGAACTAGATAATATACTAAAAAAATTACAAGTATTACTACTTGATGAAATATCCAATAATAAAAAAATAATTGATGAGTTAAAAACAACTTATAATATTGATTTTAGTGACAATCTAGTTCAAAAAATTACTGATATTATTAGAAAAATAGTAGAAGATATAAAAAAAGATTTAAACTTTTTCTATGAATCTGATCCAGCCGCTTCATCAATAGAAGAAATATATTGGTCATATCCAGGTTTTTTTGCATTACTTATATACCGAATTAGTCATGAACTTGCAAATCAAAAAATTAAAATAATACCTAGATATTTAAGTGAATATGCTCATTCAAAAACCGGTATTGATATTAATCCTAATGCAATAATCGGATGCCCATGTTTTATTGATCATGGTACAGGAATTGTCATTGGCGAGACCGCAGATATTGGTAATAATGTAAAAATCTATCAAGGGGTTACTTTAGGCGCAAAATCTTTAAGTAGAGGGAATCTTTTGAAAGGAGTTAAAAGACATCCAACGATAGGTAATAATGTCACCATTTATGCGAATGCAACTATTTTAGGAGGAGACACTATTATTGGCGATAATTCAACCATTGGCGCAAATGTTTTTCTAACAAGTAGTGTTTCAAATAATTCATTAATAGTACATAATGAAAATAATATTGACCTTACTAAAAAATAAAAACCTCTATTTATGTTTATTAGAGGTCTTTTTTCTCGCGTCAAGTTGTACTCCAATCATTCCACCAAGTGAAATAGTTATTAAATAAATACCATATTTTAACCAATCGGTACCTTCTAAAGTACTTTTTGATAATAATTTAATTACAATGATAATAATTAATAAAATTAATCCTGTAATAAAATTTGATATTATGCCATATTTTTTCTCAACTATACCACTAATTAAACCAATAAGGAAAAAAGATATTGCGCCAATAATGATGCTAAAACGATAAATATCATTTGCTTTTGCTTCAATTTTACCATTATAAACTAATATAGTATAAATAAAAGTAAAAATGGCAAAAATAAATAATGAAATTAATATAGAAATAGCTTTTGATTTCAATAGTTTCATAATATATCACCACTACACTATATGCAACAAAAGCTTAGAAAAGAAGGGAAAATGGAAAATTGGTTGATTCTTATTGTAAGAACAATTATTGGCTTTACTTTATTATTGATTGCTACTAAACTAATGGGTAAACGTGAGATTGGACAATTAAGTGTTTTTGACTTTTTGATTGTATTATCAGTTGCTGATATTATGATAATAGGTATTGAAAATTTTGATGAAAGTATGTTGTTATTTATCATACCTATGGTAATCATTGTTGTTTTACAAAAAATTATTGCTCTCATTGGGTTGAAATCACCATGGGTTAGAGATAAAATGGATGGTAAAGAAAGTTTAATAATTAAAAAGGGAAAAATTCAAATTGATGCGATGAAAAAAGAAAAATACAACATGAATGATTTGTATACTCAATTAAGAGAAAAAGATGTTAAAAGCATTGATGAAGTAGAATACGCCATATTAGAAAATAATGGTAGACTTAGTGTTTTTACTTACAAAGATAAAGACAATGAAACTTTTCCTTTACCATTAATAATTAGTGGAAAGATTGAAAAAGATAACTTAAAATTGATTGAAAAATCAGAAGATTGGCTTTTAGAAATGTTGAAAAAACAAAATATTGACAATTTTGAAAACATTTATGGGGCATCTTACCAAGATGGTAAAATAAAAGTTGTTTTATCTGATAAAAAAGAAGTAAAATAATGTATAATTTACCTGAGGTAATTATATGCAAAAGAAAGTAGAAATATCAAAAGTAGATGAAAATTTTAAAATAAATAATCAAGATAATAAAAACTTAAAATGGATTAACCCTAAAAATAGTAACTTAGTGAAAGTTTATGGGTTAAATTGGTTTTATAAAGATTTTAGATATCATCGTTTCCCAAAAGAAACCGATGAAACTATTAAGAATTTAAGTGGTAGCCTGGATGTTTTAACAGCTAATACATCGGGTGGTTCAATAGCCTTTTATTCTAATACTAAAACTTTGAAAATCAAAGTCAAATTATCTTACATGTTTCATATGGGACATATGCCCTACACTGGTCAAGCAGGTTTTGATTTATATTTAGGCAAATCGTTTAACGAATTGAAATTTTATCGCAGTTCAAATTTTGACTTTAATAACTATGAATATGAGTTTACATTTTTTGAAAATGCAGAAATAAATGACATTAATTTACATATGTTAAATTTTCCTCTATATGCAAGTGTTGATGAAGTATTAATTGGAATAGATGAAGATGCCACAATTTATTCAGAGGAGAATTTATTCCCTAATAGTGGAAAAATTGTATTTTATGGTACTTCAATAACGCAAGGAGGATGTGCAAGTCGACCTGGTTCAAGCTATACTCAAGTAGTAGCTAGACATTTAGGATATGAATGTTTAAACTTTGGCTTCTCAGGTAATGGTAAAGGGCAAATAGAAGTTGCGGAAATACTTTCTAAAATTGAAAATGTTAAAATGTTTGTTCTAAACTACGAGGCTAATGTTTATTTTGATCAATTAAAACAAACTGTTTGGAATTTTATTGCCAAATTAAGAGAAACATATCCTACAGTTCCTATTATATTAATGAGCAAGATACGTTTTTTTGATGAGAATCATTTTGCAAGTGTTAAAAAAACTGAACATATGATAAGAACATATCAAAGAAATGTAGTTAAAAAATTAAGCCAAACTGATAATAACATTTATTACTATGACGGTAGTAAATTATTAGGAAGTGATTTCGAAGAAAAAACTGTTGATGGAGTTCATCCTAATGATTACGGCTTTTATAGTATAGCTAAAGTAGTTGAAAAGTTTATTGCTAAAAAATTATAAAAAGAAAGCAGGTTAAGCCTGCTTTTTACTTATTTGCTAATTTTAGATGTTTTTTAACAAATGCAAATAAACTTTCAATCCAAATTAATTTAAATAATATACATAGGGTAAAATAAACAAGTGATGAAATGCATAATACAATTAAAAAATTAACATTAAAACGATTTAAAATAAAGCAAATACCAAAAGTTAATACTGATATACACCCAAGATTAATGATGTTAGTAACTGAGGTACGATACTTTGTTATTTTAAATAAATGGATAATGTGAATAATGAATCCTAGTACCATGGCAATTACCGTTGCGATTATGACAGAATCTAGAGGTTTATCACTAGTAAATGCTAATATCACAATTAGCAATAATCTTGAAAAATTAATAATTGTTGATGTCCAAAAAACATAAGTCTGTTTTCCAATGGTTTGAAGAATTGATATAATAGGAATATGGGTATAGTAACAAATAAAGACAAAAGTGAAGTATTTTACCCATTTAGTACCTTGAGTGGTTTTATAAATAAAGTTCATATAATCTTTTGCATAGAAAAATAAATTGCACGCTAATAATATGCTAGGTACGATTGAAAATAAAATGACTTTCTTTATATAATAATTAATAGCTTTACTCTGCTTTTTTACCACCGCTTGGGTAAGACCAGGAACAATTGAACTTGCAATTGCAACGGGTAAGAACGAGATAAAGGTAAGTAAAGGAATAGAATAGGCATCAATAATTGTATATTCGGTATGAATAGTTAATACATCATAGCCTAAATAAGAAAGAATACACGTATAGATGATTGGTTCTAAAAAGTAGGTAAAATTCCCTAATATTCTTGATAAGGTATTGGGAATTGATATATTTAAAATAGCTTTTAATTCACCAGATGTATTGGGAAAGTCAATTGGTGGATTTTTTTTGAGTTTTATTAGACAATAAATTATTGCCACAAGTTCTCCTAAACTTAATGCAAGTAGAGTTGACGTAGTTGCAACTACATTTCCGTATGGTAGGGTAATAAAAAGTAGGGCAATACTAAAAAAAATTCTAGCCACCTGTTCAGACAAATTACCCATTGCGACGGTCATTGTATTTTTTAAACCATTGAAATAACCTTTTAAACCATCACTAATTCCTACTAAAGGAATAAGTAGAAGAGCAGTTAATAAGGGAAAATATAAATCTTCATCTTTTAAAAAATAAATAACTAAAGGCTTTAACATTGAAAAATATATTATATCGACAATTAAAGAAATCAAAAACGATAATTTAAATGATTCGGATAATATCTTTTTTTGAGAATAACGTTTAGTTATTACACTTTCTGCGACAAGTTTACTAATAGTTATATATAGACTAAATCCTGAAATACTAACAAACAACATAATTGTTGGAAAAGATAGAATGTAAAGTCGCATTCCGCTAGTTCCAAGCATTCTAGTCATTGTTATTTTATTGATTAAACCCAACAGTTTTATTACAAATCCTGATACTATTATAATTAACGTACTTAGGAAAAAACTATCTGAATTATGTCTTTTTTTCATCAACATCACCAAAATATCATATGTATAAACATAAATAAATATTAAAAGAATAAAAAATGTTACAAATTTCTTTATATTTACACTTTTTTTTGATATAATAATATTATTCTAAATTACAATTATAAATATGAGGTGAAAGTTATGAATTACAAAGATTATGTTGCTATCGTGGAGGACTTTCCAATAAAAGGCATATCATTTAAAGATATTACGCCATTAATGAATGATGGTGCAGCGTATCAAGAAGCTTGTAGCGATTTAGCAAAATATGTTAAAACTAGAAATGCTACAAAAATTGTCGGTCCTGAATCTAGAGGATTTCTTTTTGGTTGCCCAATTGCGACAGAATTAAAATTAGGATTTGTTCCTATTCGTAAACCTGGTAAACTTCCTCGTGAAGAAATAAAAGTAGAATATACACTTGAATATGGTAAGAATACACTATGCATGCATGCGGACGCTATTAAACCTGGTGATCGCGTAGTTATCGTTGATGATTTACTAGCTACTGGTGGTACAGTTAATGCGGCAATTAATTTAATAGAAAAACTTGGTGGAGAAGTTGTTGGTTGTGCATTTGTTATCGAACTTACAGGATTAAAGGGTAGAGAATTATTAAATAAATATGATGTCTTCTCATTAATTAATTATGAATTTTAAAAAAGAAGATAAATAAACAAAGAAGGAGGCGATTGTATGCCAGATAATAATAGTTGTAAGACTATTGATGATATAATCACATATTGTCAAAGCTATTTGCATAATGAAGATAATCTTAATCTTATAAAAAAGGCATATGATGTAGCCAAGAAAAAACACGAAGGACAATTTCGTAAATCAGGCGATCCGTACATTCAACATCCTGTTGAAGTAGCATATATTTTAGCTACACTACATGCAGGTCCAGATACAATTGCGGCGGGATTACTTCATGATGTATTAGAAGATACAGATATGAGTAAAGAAGAAATGGCAGCTACTTTTAATAAAGATGTTGCGGAAATTGTTGATGGGGTTACCAAAATTAGTAAATTAAAATACATGACGAAAGAAAAAGCTTTAGCTCATAATCATGAAAAATTATTGCTTGCTATGGCTAAAGACATTCGTGTTATTTTAGTAAAAATTGCTGATAGACTTCACAATATGCGAACAATTCAGTTCCATAGTGAAGAAAAACAAAAGAGAATTGCTAAAGAAACTTTAGATTTGTATGCTCCACTAGCACATCGACTAGGTATGTATCGCATCAAGGCTGAACTAGAAGATTTAAGCTTTAAAGCCTTAGAACCTGAAAAATATGCGGAAATCGCAAAGGAAATCAGTTCTAAGAAAACTGAACGTGATGAAGATGTTGAAAAAATGATTTCAACCGTAAAAGGTTTATTAGAAAAAAATCATATTAATCACTATGATATAAAAGGCCGTGTTAAAAACATCTATAGCATCTACAAAAAAATAATAACCAAAAATAAAACAATAGATGATATTTATGATTTACTTGCTTTAAGAGTAATTGTTGATTCTGTTGAACAATGTTATCATGTATTAGGAATCATTCACAGCATTTGGACACCGCTTCCAATGCGTTTCAAAGATTACATTGCTGTGCCAAAACCTAATATGTATCAATCTCTTCACACAACTGTAGTAGGACCAGCTGGTAAAATATATGAAATCCAAATTAGAACATACGAAATGGATCAAATAGCAGAATTTGGTGTTGCTGCACACTGGGCATATAAAGAAAATGTGGAATATTCACATGAAAAAGAACAACTTGAAATAGTTAACAAATTAAAATGGTATAAAGATTTAACCACATATGTTGAAAATTCCGCAACTGAAGATCCTCTTGATAGCATAATTGAAGATATTTTTAGTGCCAATGTCTATATCTTTACACCAAAAGGCGATGTATATGATTTTCCTGCTGGCTCTATGCCACTTGATTTTGCATATCGTATTCATTCAGATATTGGTAACAAAACGGTTGGTGCAATCGTAAATGGTAAAATTGTACCACTTAGTTATAAATTAAAAACTGGTGATGTTGTTGAAATAAAAACTAACAAAGCATGTACAGGTCCAACAACCGAATGGCTTAAACTTGCTAAAACATCGCATGCTAAAACTAAAATTAAAGCATTTATAAATAAGAAACAACGTGATGCCTTTGTCGCAAAAGGCTTAGAAGAACTTACGGTAATTGGGAAAAACTATAATTATGCTCCAACTACTTTGGATGACAAGCAAGTTATGGACCTATTCGGTAAAAATGGTATAAGAACAGTAGAAGATTTGTACTGGACAATAGGTAAAGGTGAAATATCAGCTTTAGCCGCAATCAATCGTATTTTAGGACTTACCGATGTTAAACTAGACGATGAACTTGCTTTGAAACAATACAGTGAAGATAGTTCCAAAAATCGTAAGCGTGTCGCAACCAATGGATTCGGCATTATTGTTGAGGGACTTGAAAGAGCCAAATTGCATCTTGGTAATTGTTGCCAACCAGTTTATGGTGACGAAATAAGTGGCTATATTTCTAAAGGTAACGGTATAATTATTCATCGTGTAACTTGCCCAAATGTTGAAAAAGCTAGTCCTGAAAGATTTATAAATGTATATTGGGACAAAGATTTCTCAGGTAGAATATTTGATACTACCTTAAAAATTATTGCATTAGACCGTAGAAATTTAGTTGCTGATATGATAAATATCTTAAATGGTTGTAATGTTACAATTGCTTCCGTAACATCAACTAAAAATCGTACAGGAGATTGTATGGCCAAGTTTAAATTACAAGTTTCTGGCTTAAATGATTTAAACAATGCCATTCTAAATTTAAAAAAGATTCCCGAAATTTATCAAATTGAAAGGGTAAACAAATAATGAAAGTTATTATTCAAAGGGTGTTAAATGCCAAATGCGTAGTAAATGAAGAAAATGTGTCAGAAATTACTAGTGGTATGATGCTTTTAGTGGGCTTTACCAATGGTGATTCCGTAGAACAAATTGATAAAATGGTAAAGAAAATTATTAATTTACGCATTTTTGAAGATGAAAATAAAAAAATGAATCTTTCAATTCAAAAAGTAAATGGCGAAATATTATCAATATCACAATTTACTCTTTATGCGAACCCTTATGAAGGTAATCGACCATCATTTATAGATGCGCTAAATCCCCGTGATGCATCAAATTTATATGATTTATTTAATCAGAAATTATCTGATGCTTTAGGAAAAAAAGTAAAAACAGGAATATTTGGCGAAGATATGAAATTACATATTGTTTGCGATGGCCCTGTAACTATCTCTTTAGAATATTAGGTGAACAAAATGTATAGGAATGTCATTTTAGATTTTATAAGTAATAATCATAAAACATTAATTTCAAATGAATATCTACAAATGACATTCGTTTTTTTACAATTTGATGTTGATGATTTAGGTAAATTCGGAATAGATATTGGTAATATAATGATATATCATGTTAAAGAACCGTATGTTTTCGAAAAACAATATGACATAGGCAATTTAGCTGGTACTATTATAGAAATTTTATTGACTAGTAAAGAACCTCTTACTTTTCTATATGATGAGGTAACGTTTGAAATAAACGATCCTTTTTATTTAAAAGACTTAAGAAAACAAACATTTAAATCACTTACCGTTTATCCAATTATTGAAAATGAACAAATAGTTGGGTTTGCTTTAATCTATTCTAATAAAGTAAAGCCTGTATATGAGCTTACAAATAATAAATTGTTAAATTTAAAACGTAAACTAGAAAAAGATTTTGTAAATGTAGTTGAAAATAGTATTAAAGATATGATTTGGCAAGAAGAAAATCAATATGTAATTGTGCAATCTGTCGAAAAAGAATACTATTGTAATGATAGTGTAAAAAAGGCTTTACACTTAATGAATAACAACGTTGATAAAACTTCATCAACTTATAAAAGAGTAAAATCATTTACAATGCAAATGCACAAAATAGAAAAAGATAATTTAACGGTCTTTTATCTACTGCCTGCCTTAAATAAAGTAGATTTAGATTCGGGATATTATCCTATAAGTAATATAAACAAACATGGCTTTAACGTTAATTTTGCGTTGATTTATGCGCGCGATGTTAATTCAAGTATTGAATTTAATAAATTACAAGATTTGTTAACAGACTATATTGATAAGTACTTACCAGAGACAATTTTCAATTTCTATTTGTCAGATGCCAATGCTATTGTAATAGTTATTAATAAACAATTAAATAAAAAATTACAAATTGAACTTGATTACGCTTTAAAGAAAATTTACCATATTGTTTTAAATACGCCAACTGATATAAGTTTATTAACTAACTTAGAAGAAATAGTTCATTACTTAGATAAAGTAATGCCTCAATCATTTAAATTTGAAGAATATTCAAACTACTTGAATTCACAAAATAAACAAATATTAACTTGTGACTTGAATTATTTTAATACTAACAAAGTATTAGTAAAAGTAGATGAACAAAAAGTTATTGGTGATGTGGTTATCTCACCAATCGACAATTACTACATTCAATCTGCTTATGATATGTTTGAAAATCGAATGATTGAGGAAATGGACAAGATTCCACTTAATAAATATAGTGCGCCAGTATTTACAATACTACTTACATCAACTTTAAAGCGAAAAGTAATTGAATCGTTAAAGAAAATTATTACCAAATATAAAAACACTAAATTAATTATTCATTTACCACTTATTAGTGATTTAGATACTAAAACATGTTTTGAACAAATAGTTAAGTTAAAAAATATGGGATTTGTATTAATAGCTGATTCAACTATATTTATGAATATTCAAAAAAATATTTGTTTAAAAGAAATGGATGCCATCATAATTCGCAAATTTGAATGTGATGAGTCTATCTATGCGAATAATTATTTTAATCAAGATTTATTTAAAAAATATTATCAAGAAGGTATGGTTGTTATATATGAAGGTATACCTCAAGAAGTTGATGTTGAAATGATTAATGAGCTTTCTTGCATAATAATAGATAAGGAGAACAATTAATGAAAAAAATAAAAGATTTTTTGTTGTCGTTGATTTTACCAAGTAAAATGTATAAACACCACAATATGCGTTTTATTTATTCACTTGGCATCTTTATTTTATCAACACTTATTATTTTATTTTCAGTTAATTTATCAATGCGAAAATTTACAGAAAAAACGATTCCTACCGCAAAATTCAATCCAAGCGATTACAACGGAGGTACTTTAACTTTCCCTGAATATCAAATTGTTGAATTACCTACAGGTGAAGTTATCTTTGATTGCACAGCAGTATCAACTGAAGGTAAGGTAGATGAATATCGTGGCACTTTCCATGAAGTAATTGAAAAAAAAGATGGAAGTAGAAAAATTGATTTAACAATTGTTTATGTTGAAGATTTAGACGCAATGGTTCAAACCGATGAAGAACGTAGCGCTGAAGCTGAAAAACTAAAAACTACTTTTGATTTAAATGGTTATATGAATCAACAATATAGTCAAGACATTGATTATTTCTTGTATATTTTTACTAAAAAAAGTTGCTACTATTGTTACAATTTAGGTAAAACAACTAATAAGAGTGGTGTTGTTGTAGAAAATAGTAAAGTGTTACAAGTAACTTCATTTGAATATGATATGACTAAAGGAGATGCTAACTATTATTTGCCCGCATCAGAAAGTGAATTAGTTAAAAATAGTTATGGTGATTATGACACTACTAAATGGACTAGATTAGTAAATTCTGATGAAACAATTGTTATTAATGATGAAACTTTTAAAGCAACTAAACGTTTTAGTAGTAACATTAGACAAGTCTTCTTTAAGAGTGAATATTCATATGGCAGACTAGATTATCAAAGCATAAATGAAAAAAGTGATGCAATTAATTTTGGTACTAATACAAACACTTTAAAAGTAGTAAATGCAATGTATGAAATGTTTGTTGACTATGATACAACATTTAACAAGGCAATTAGTTCATTTTTTGTACTTGTTGCTAATCTAATCGTACCCTTCTTATGGGTCTTAATTACATGGCTTATGTCTAGACATTTCGTTATGTCTAAGTTTAAAGAATACTATGCAATATGCTCAATCACATATCTTACAACATCAATAGTTGGGTTTATTCTTGGATTCTTTATTTCATACACAACTTTAATACTAATAATGTTAATAGTTGAATTAGTTTATTACATAGTTGTAACATTTAGAATTAATTCTAATTCTAAACTTATTGAAGAAGTCGAAGAAATTAGTGGAAATAAACCACAACAACCAGGCATCAAACGTAAAAAAATGAATTTTACTAAAATTGAGTCTGACGATACTTATCGGATTGAATAATTGATGCATAATATACTTTTTCCTTGCATATATTGTTATTGACCTAAGAGGAGGAGTATTTTGTGAAAAAGAATCAATTTGCCTTAATATTTTTAACAGTTTTAACGATGTTAGCGGTTTGGTATTTCAAAACAGCAAGCAATAAACAAGGAGAAACCCCAACGCTACCCGTAACTAACGTTTCCACTCGTACTGAAGAACTTGCCAAGTTAAGAGAAGCAGTTCGTAGTGAAAGAAACGCAATGTTAGTAAGTCTAAACAATATAATTGCTGACGAAAGTGCAACACTAGTAAGTAAAACTTCTGCGATTGAACAAAGAGACATTATTTCATCTTTGAATGAACAAGAGGTATTGCTAGAAACAAAAGTAATGAATTTAGGATATCAAGATGCTTTTGTTCATTACACTGAACAAGGAGTTGAAGTAATTGTTATTACTCCTGATGCTTCTGCGACAGCTGCTTTAGATGTTATTGACATAATTTACGAAACATTTGATAAAGCAACCAATGTTGTTGTTAATTTTAAAACTGTAGAAGAATTAAAAGCAGCTTAAAAAATAGCCATAAGTATAACGCTTATGGCTTTTATTATGGAGTTAATAATGAATAAATACAAAATAGAACCTTATTTTAATATGAAAATAAGTAAAAATTATCATAATTTCACTTTAGAAAAATTACTAAAAGAATTTCATCTAGCAAATGCCAAAATTAAATATCTAATTGATAATGGAAATTGTTATGTAAATGGTGAAGTAGCTAGCTCTAATACCTTACTTAGAACCAATGATTACTTAACTATTGATATTAGTAATTTTGAACATCTTGACTTTCAACCAGAAGCTGTTGAAATTAATATATTATATCAAGATGAGTACTTATTGGTAATTAACAAACCTAGTGGATACATTATATATCCTGATAATCGTAATGCTACAGGCACAATTGCTAATTTCATCGCAGATTATTATGATAAGAATAATCTTGATTTGACCATAAGACACTGCCATCGCTTAGATAGTGCCACATCTGGTTGTTTAGTATTTGCCAAAGATTTAATTACCCATAGTGCTATGAGTTATCTTTTTGAAAGTAAACAAGTTGAAAAAACTTATTGGACTTTAGTTGAAGGAATTTTACCAAAAGAAGGTAAAATAAATTTTCCAATCGGTAAAGATCGTCATGTAAATGGAAAAATGATTGTCAGTAACACCGGTAAGCCCGCATTAACTACTTATAAACCTCTAACCGTTTTTCAAAATAGAACTTTATTGGAAGTAAAAATTGCAACAGGTCGAACTCACCAAATCAGAGTACACCTTGCAACAATCGGTCATCCTATAATAAATGATACTTTATATGGATCAAAAACAAGTGGTAGAGTAATGTTACATTGTAAAAGCATTAGCTTTTTACATCCAATTACTAAAAGTAAAGTTTACATAGAAGCTCCGTTACCTCCTGATTTTAAGATTAACTGTAAGTAATAATGTAATCCCTTGCAAAAAAAGATGAAATTTAGTATAATAACAATTGGTGATAAAAATGAAAAGGATTAAAATGTTATTTTTAGTGCTAATTATTGCACTAGGATTATTTATTTCAGGATGTGCTGAAACAACAGGTGGTGGAGATAATGGAAATGATCAAAATAAATCAATTCGATTAGAAACACCTACTAATGTCTCTGTAAAAGAGGAAGACGAAAAATTTATTTTATATTTTGATGCGGTTGAAGATGCTGAAAAATATCAAGTAAGTTTATATCAAACTACTGATACTAATCTAGTAGTTCAAAAGTATATTGAAAATGCAACAGATAAAGTTGTAAGATACGACTTATCTACTATGAATGGTGGTAATAAATTTGCCAATGGTATTTATTATGTAAATGTAAAAGCCATTGCAAGTGCTGATGCTGATCAATTAGATTCAACAGCTACTAAGAAAATACAATTTTCGGTAGTTATTTTACCAAATGAATTCGTTGTATCATTTGAAAGTAATGGTGGATCTGTTGTATTATCACAAACAGTTAAAAAAGGTGAAATGGTAGTTAAACCTACTGATCCTACTAAAGGCGGATATAAATTCTTAGGTTGGTATTTCTTAGATAAACCTTATGATTTTAATACACCTGTAACTGCCAACTTTACATTAGTTGCAAAATGGGAAAGTGATGGAAGTAGCCCAATTACTGATTTAAAAGCTTATTATAAATCAATTCTTAATAGTGACGGAACTATTCCAACTGGTTCAGCTTTAAAATCTAAATTACGTACTCTAACTACTAGTACTCATAAAAAGGTAACTAGTTATGCTGAATGTAAAACTTATTTACAAAATGCTGATCAAGATCCAAACAATAAGAATAATATGATTTTATTCTATACTGGTGAATCAATTAAGAAAACTGCCAATATGAACATTTGGAATCGTGAACATGTATGGGCTCAAAGCCTTACAAGATCTGGTAGCGGCCAATGGTTTGGAACATCTGGTGCAGGTGCTGATTTACATCATATTCGCCCATGCGATCCCGATGTAAATGGTAGTAGAGGTAACAAAAAATTTGGTGTTGGTGGAAGTTACTATACACCTACTGATGAATACAAGGGTGATGTTGCAAGAATTATCTTCTATTTAATGACAAGATACCCTCAATCAGATAATTTATCTTTTACTAATATCGCTCAATCAAAAGAACTTTTATTAAGTTGGAATAGACTTGATCCAGTAAGTAAATTAGAAATGAATCGAAATAATTATATTGAAACTATTCAAGGAAATCGTAATCCGTTTATTGATTATCCCGAATTTGCTGATATGATTTGGAGTTAATTGAGTGCTCATTTATGAGCACTCTTATTTTTTTTAAATAAAATGTCTTTTCACTTTTAAAAAAATAATATCTTTGATATAATATAAGCGAGTAGAAAGAAGGAAATTATGTTAGATAACAGAACGCAAATTATCAGTTATAAACATAATGGTGTTCTTCATCGTGTTTGGCAATATGCATATGTCATAAGACAAACAAGTGATATGATTGTATTAGTAAATGACCACACTAGTGTTATTGATGGTGATGGTCGAAGATGGAAAACCAAAGAACCTGCAGTTTGCTATTTTTTTAAAAATTACTGGTTCAATATAATTTGCATGTTGCGAAATAATGCAATATATTATTATTGTAATCTTAGTTCACCTTATGTTCGCGATGCCGAAGGTGTAAAATACGTTGATTACGACTTGGATGTTAAGGTTTTCCCTAGTGGTGATAAGGTTATACTAGACCGTGATGAATTTGATTTTAACAAATTAGATTATAACTATGGTGATAAACTTATTGCTATTATCGAAAATGAATTACAAATTCTTTTAAGAAAAATTGATAATCATGAAATTGCATTTGACTCAAATACTGTAATGAAAGATTTTGAAATTTATAAGAATTTACGTCGTCAATTAGATCGTAAACGAAAGAAATCAAATCGGCCAAACGCTTAAAAATCTCTTGATAGAGATTTTTTATTTTTTTAATAAATATTTACATATTATTAACATATTACTCATAAATTGAAACATAGGAGGATAATTTTATGAGTGATAATATATTAAGAGACGTTGCGTCTCGTATCAAGGGAGAAGTCTATATAGGCGTTGTCGGCTCGGTTAGAAGTGGTAAATCAACTTTTATAAGAAAATTTATGGAAAAAAAAGTATTACCAATTTTAAATGACCAGTACACTTATGAAAAAATTCAAGACGAATTACCACAAAGTGGAGAAGGAAAAGTAATAACTACTGTAGAGCCAAAGTTTGTACCTAGTAATAATGTTAAAATAACGATTGATAATGACATTTCTTTCCAAGTAAGACTAGTTGATTGTGTAGGCTATATAATTCCATCTGCCAAAGGGTATTTAAACGAAGATGGCAGTAATCGACTTGTTCAAACGCCATGGTTTAGTGATGCAATCCCATTTGAGGATGCCGCAAAGCTAGGAACTGAAAAAGTAATTGAATCACATTCTAACATTGGAATAGTTATGAGTAGTGATGGAAGTTTTGGCGATTTTACGAGAGAAGAATACGAAAAGGTTGAAGAGCAAGTTATTGAAGAATTACAAAAATTAAATAAGCCATTCATTTTAATTATTAATACAACAAAACCGAATGCTGTTGAAACTACTGATTTAGTAGCTACTTTATCTGAAAAATATGGTGTTGGCGTAATTGCTTTAGATGTTTTACATATGGAAGAACCAGACATTGATAAATTAATGAAATTAGCAATCGATGAATTTGATATTGGCGAATTAAATCTAGATGTTCCAAGCTGGGTTGATGTATTGGACGATTCAATCAGCTACAAACAACAATTTAACATTTTAGTAAATCAAACTACGGGAACCTTTAGAAAGATGAAAGATGCTTTTAGAATTCAAGATACTTTAAAAGAAAGTAATCTATTCACTGAAGTTGCTATTTCTAATATAGATTCTGGTACTGGAATTGTTGAAATGAATATTAATTGTAGTGATGAGATATACAATAGTGTAATTACGGAAATTTTAGGTGAGGAAATAACTGATAAAGGGGTATTTGTAAAAACTATACAAAAATTGAAAAAGTCAGAATCAGTTTATGAACTAGTTGCCCCTGCCATCGATAAAGTAAATCAATTAGGCTATGGACTAGCTTTACCAAAAGTTGAACAAATGGAACTATCTAATCCGGAACTATTAAAAGAAGGCAGCAGATATGGTATAAAAATTAAAGCATCAGCACCAATGCTACAATTAGTAAAAATTAACGTTGATTCATCATTTGAGCCAATTATTGGTTCAAAGGAACAAGCAGAAGAACTTTTAACCCATATGCAAGAAGATTTTGAAAATAATCCTGAAAAACTTTGGAGTAGTGAAATCTTTGGTAGAAAATTATGTGATGTAATCAGCGATGGTATTAGATCTAAAATGAATGCTGTTCCAGATCAAGTTTTAGAAAAATTCAAATCAACAATGGAAAAAATAGTAAATTATGGAAAAGGCGGCTTAATTGCTATAGTATTATAAAAAGCCTAAAAAATAGGCTTTTTACTTGCAAAAACTAATTAAATTATATATAATTATATTGGTGATTAAAAATGACAAAAAGTGAACTTATTAAGAAAATTCATCGTAATAATGATTTAAATTATGTTGAAATTGAAAAAATTGTAAATGAAGTACTAAGTGAAATAATTTGTGGCCTATCTGAAGATGGTAAAGTAGTTCTTACCGGTTTTGGGACATTCGAAAAATATTATCAAGAAGGCTATAACGGAATTAATCCATCTACAGGTGAAAAACTTGTAGTAGATGGCAGCTATAAAGTTCGCTTTTCATCTAGCAAGAAGCTTAAAGATACTATTAATGAACAATAAAGAGTCTAAAAAAAGTTTGTGCAATGCACAAACTTTTTAACATTTTATATAAATAATGTTGCAATAAGACTAATTAAGTTATTAGCTAAGTGAATTATCATACATGGTATAATGTTACCTTTTGTTTTATAATAAGTATATGATAATGCGAAAGCTTGACCTAAATAAGAAATTATGCTTATGGCTTCTAAATATAAATCAACTACGGTTGCATCGCCAGTATTGATGGCAATAATATCAGAAACACATGCAGGGACTACATGGATTCCCGCAAATATTACTGAAGAAATAACGACAGTTAGTAAAGTTTTAGTTTTAAAAATTCCAAATAAGCCTTTTCTAAATACTAATTCTTCAATAAATGGTGCTAATAGAACCGTAACTGAACCCATTAGTAATAAATTTCCGGGACCACTTGTTAATATCATAGTAATAATTTTTTGATTTTCTGATTCAACTGTGCTTGATATACCATTACTAAAAATAGTAACTAAAGTATTTGATACAATAATCAATACCCACATAATTACAAATCCAAGACCAGCCCATTTTAAGTAAAAAGATGGATGCTTAGAGAAATTTCTAATATCTACTGCAAGTACTTTAACTGAAACAATTATAATTAATATTAGTGTTACGACATAAGTTATAAAGTTACTATAACATAAGGCATTAATATAAATTGGTGAATCACTTGTTAATTGATTCATATCAGTAATGCCATTTGCGCGTAAGTAGAAAGAAATGAAAATACTTGAAATGACTTGACCTAGTATATAGAAACCTAGTGCATACGCTAAAATAATATATAGTGATTTTAAACGATTATTTGGTTCCTCTAGGTAATTAGGTATTTCAGGGTTTTTATCCACTGGTTCATTGTTGTTTTCTTGATCTACACGTTTAATTTTATCTTTTAGCCAGAAATGATACACCAATGCCCCCGCAATAATTAGTAAAATAATTATTCCTAATGCGATTGAATATGTGGTAATTAAACGTATTTTGTCTGTATAGTTTTCAATTTGATTATTAGTCATATGATTACCTCCGTTATTATTATACTATATTTTTAAAATAAAATGAAGTAATTAGTAATATTAATCTAAATAATGAATAGAATGAATTGCGAGGTGACATATGAAAAAGAAAGTTATTATCGGTTTAATTGTATTAGCACTTGTTATAGTCGCTATTGCAATCCCTAAATCAACATACCAACGTTGGTTTGGCAAAAAGGATAAAAATAATAATATTGAACAACCTACAAATTATCAAAGAATCTTCGTTGTTAATGAAAAGAATAAATTAGTTGGTGTTAATGTTCCTGTTAATCAAATCGAAGAAGATCAAATAACTCAAAAGTGGAATCTATTAACGTCTAATATGAATTTAATTCCAACGGGATACTCATCACCAATTACACCATCGACATTGCTTGAAAGCTATACGATTGAAAATGCAATTTTAACGATGAATGTATCAGAGGATATAATTAGATCAGCAGGTAAACTTGCCATTGATTCTTTAGCTTGGACTTTCTGTAATGAAGAAATAAAAGAAGTGCTTCTTAAAGTTGAAGATAAGGTTGTTACTGATGTTAATGAATATAGTTTTACCAAAATAAGAAAGGAAAATGGTACAAACTATACCTATGAAACGGCTTATTTATTGGAATCAGATTATACAACGATAATTTACTATCAAGATGACACAATATTACCAGTTACATATTTCTATGATAGTAAAATGAAAGAATGCGATTATTTAATTTCAAAGGTTTTAACTGCTTCCGCATTAGATACGCTTACGTATAAATATGAATTAGTTGATAATCAAATGAAAATTGACTTTTCAGATTTAACAGCCCTTAGTGATCCATTACGTGAATCACTCGAAGCTACTCTTTGTTTTAATTTTGATATTGACTCCATTACAATAAATGGAAAAGATAGTGTACTATACGAAAAGACATTTGTAAAGGTAAATTCCTAGCAAATGCCTTTTTGCTTGGCAAAAAATAATTATGTAGTATAATAGTAACGAGGTAATGATATGAACAAAGTTTTAATAGCTACAAGTAATCAAGGAAAAATAAAAGAATTAAAAAGAATACTCAATGAATATACAACAAATAACCATATTGATTTAACAATTCTTACCCTTAATGATTTTCCTAAAATTAGTGAACCAATTGAAAATGGTACAACATTTGAAGAAAATGCCATTATCAAAACAAAGTATTATTTTAATGCCTTTAAATTACCAGTAATTTGTGATGATTCAGGACTTGAAGTAGATGCTTTAGACAAAAAACCTGGCATTTATAGTGCTAGATATGCATCAATTGATGGTAAAGATGCTAGTTCATTAGAAAATCGTAAGAAACTTTTAAGGGAATTAAAAGGTATTACAAAAAGAAAGGCAAGATTTTGTTGTGCTATGGCTTATTATGATGGTAATAATTTACTTACTGCCTTGGGCTATACTGAAGGTAGAATATTAGAAGAAGAAATTGGCACAAATGGTTTTGGTTATGATCCAATATTTTATTCAAATGAAGCCCAAAAACCCATGGGTTTAATTGATGATTATTCAAAAGATTTAATCAGCCATCGTGGCAAAGCATTTAGAAAACTAATAGCATTATTAATGCCAGCTGAAAAAAAATGCCAAAGAAGATAATAAATAGAAAAAATTTACCAATTCATTTTACAAACTGACATAAAAGGTGTATAATATAAATGAAAAATCTAAGGGATGAAAGGGGTGACTAGAAGATGCCAAAGACTATCGTAAGAGAAAACGATACATTAGATGAAGCTTTAAAGAGATTTAAACGAGATGTTTCAAGATCTGGAACCCTTGTTGAAGCCCGTAAACGTCAACATTATATGAAACCTAGCGATGTTCGTAAAGAAAAAAGAAGAGCTGCTAGAAAGAATGGTAATCGTTCTCACTAATGTTAAAATGACTATGGAACTTATGTTTCATAGTTTTTTTATACATAAATAAAGTAAGATTTTCATATAATTAAATGGTGATTTATGTGAAATTAACTTCGCAGATATTGAAGTATGAGAAAATTTCAATTTTCAAAAATGATTTAGGAATAGCATATAAACTAAATATCTATAAATATGATAGTGTTAATAAACTAACTAGTGAATTAATTGAAATTGACAATTTAACAATCACAGGAAATAGTCTTACTTTAGTGAGGATAGAAAATGAAGAAATTGAAATTAAGGGAAAAATTATCAAAATCGAATTTAACTATTAAAAAAGGATACCATTATGAAGTAATATCAAATAAAGAAATACTTAATAAAATAAAACCTATTGTTGCTTATAATATAAAGAATATTGATAATGATAACATAAGTTTTAATTGTAACAAAAAGACTTTAATTGAGATATTAAAGTTAGAAAAAGACGTTAAAGTTACTAATCTATATAGGAATTTTTTGTATAATAAAATTTTTAAAAAAGCCTTTTTTTGGGTAGGTTTATTTATTATTCTAATTATTTTCTTGTTAAATCAAATATTTATTAGAACTATTATTTTCGATAAGAATAGTTATGTTGATATGGATGTTTATGACTTTGTAATGGAAAGGACAAATAAAGTTGGCCCATATTACCGATTAAAATATTCGATAAATGATTTATCGCAAGATTTAAGAACAAAATTCATGTATTATGCTTACGTGGGGTTACAAAAGAAAGGTGCGAAATTGTACATTGAAATTATTCAACAAGACTTAAAAGAAAAAGAAGATGATAATGCTTTAAAGTATGGCCAAGTAATTTCAAAGTATAATGGTAGAATAGATTATATCGAATGTACTTCGGGTAATGTATTAGTTAAACCTAATGAAATTATAAAAAAAGGTGATCTTTTAATAACCAGTAACATTAATTTGGATAATCTCTACAGTAAAGAAAAACTAGTTCCGATAAAAGGAATAGTAATTGGCACTATTACCGAATATCGGACTATTAAAATCCCTAAAAATGAAATAATCGAAATCTATTCAGGTGAATTTGAGTCAAAAACATATTTTGAATTATTTAAAAATAAAGTTTTAAATCCCGTATCACCTTATGAAAAAAGCTTTACCAAAGAATATTTGGCATTTCAATTCACACCTTTTTTGAAAGTATACAAGCGATATTTTTATGAAAAAAACGAAAAAGTGGTTAGTCACACTAAAGATGAAGCCCAAAATATTGCTTTGAAAAAAATATATTATGACTTTATTAAAAATAAAACTAGTGAGAGGGAAATGATATGTTCAATGGTTCTATTAAAATATGTTGAAGAACCTAGTGATTTTTTACTTACTTATGCCATCACTTGTAAAATAAATATGGGAGAATTTGCCAGTTTCTGATACTATTGTGAGAATAATTTCTCATAATAGTATTTTTTTCATGATTTTGTTATGAAAATATGTAAAATTGTTTTCAAATTTTGTTGACATTTTCCTAAAAAATCGGTATAATATATAAGTAAAATGGGTAAAAATGCAATTATGATTTGCCCTAAAAAGAAAGGTATCATGTTTATGGAAATGACAATGGAAAAATTTGTAGCATATCTTAAACAACTTGGTTTTGTATATCAAGGTAGTGAGATATATGGTGGTCTAGCCAACGCATGGGATTTTGGACCATTGGGAGTAGAATTAAAAAACAATTTGAAGAAATTATGGTGGAAAGCATTCGTACAAACATCACCTAACAATGTGGGAATCGATTCAGCAATCTTAATGAACCCAGAAACTTGGGTAGCAACAGGACATGTAGGTGGATTTAGTGATCCGCTTATTGATTGTAAACATTGCCATACTCGTCACAGAGCAGATAAATTAATTGAAGATTTCACACACGGTAAAGAAACTGGTGATGGCTGGGATAATGATAAATTATACAAATATGTTGTAGATAATAAAATTCCTTGTCCTAACTGTGGAAGTTCAGATTTTACAGAAATTAGAAAATTTAATTTAATGTATCAAACTCATCAAGGCGTTGTTGAAGATGCTAAGACAGTAGTATATTTAAGACCTGAAACAGCTCAAGGTATCTTTGTTAATTTTAAAAACATTCAAAGAACAACTAGAAAAAAAGTACCATTTGGGGTTGGTCAAATTGGTAAAAGTTTTAGAAATGAAATAACTCCAGGAAACTTTATTTTTAGAATTCGTGAATTTGAACAAATGGAAATGGAATTTTTCTGTAAACCAGGTACAGATTTAGAATGGTTTAAATATTGGAAACAATTCTGTTTAGATTTCTTAAAAAATATTGGAATAAAAGAAGAATTAGTTAGATACCGTGATCATAAACCCGAAGAATTATGTTTCTATTCAAAAGCAACAACCGATATCGAATTTAAATATTTATTTGGTTGGGGCGAGTTATGGGGTATTGCCGATAGAACTGACTATGACTTAAAAGTTCACCAAGAACATTCAGGTGAAAATTTAATGTACTTAGATCCCGAAACTAATGAGAAATACTTACCATACGTAGTTGAACCAAGTCTTGGGGTTGAACGTTTATTATTAGCCGTAGTTACTAGTGCATATGAAGAACAAACTTTACCTGATGGAGAAACTCGTGAAGTATTACATTTTGATCCACGTGTTGCGCCAATAAAGGTTGCGGTATTACCACTAGTTAACAAACTTAATGACAAAGCAAGCGAAGTTTATCGTGATTTATCACAACACTTTATGTGTGAATTTGATACAAGTGGTAAAATTGGTAAGAGATATCGTCGCCAAGATTCAATAGGTACACCATACTGTGTAACTGTTGATTTCGACACTTTAGAAGATAATACTGTTACTGTTCGTGATCGTGATACTATGGAACAAGTAAGAGTAAAAATTGAAGATTTAAACAAATATTTTAGTGAAAAATTTTAAATAAAGGAGGTTTGTAATGATTTCGTGGCAAGTTAAACAACAAATAATTGATCAGACGAACATTGTCGAAGTTGTCGGCGAAGTCGTACAACTTTCAAAAAAAGGTAGCAGTTACTTTGGATTATGTCCATTTCATAATGATCGTCACCCCTCAATGAGTGTCAATCAAGAAAAAAAGATGTTTAATTGCTTTAGTTGTAACACTAAAGGTAATGTAATATATTTCTGGTCACGCTTTAATCATATTTCTGAAGACCAAGCAACAATTCAACTTGCCAAAAGAATTGGCATAGAAATATCAGAAAGTGATAACAAAGAAGCAATCAAAAATGAACGTTTGTATAAAGTAATGAATGAAGCATCTAACTTTTATCAGTTTTACTTAAATAATTCTAAAGAAGGTCTAGTTGCATTAGATTACTTAAAAGCTAGAGGCATTGATGAAAAAATTTGTAACGAATTAAAAATTGGTCTTGCTAGTAGCGAACGTGATTATCTTAATAAAGCATTAAATCAAAAAAACTGTTCTGAACTAGATCAAATCGAAGTCGGATTAGTAAAACTTGATGATAAAAACAATACCTATGATACTTTTAGAGAACGTATAATGTTTCCTATCACTAATCCTTCAGGACAAATTGTTGGATTCAGTGGTAGAATCTACACTAAAAGTGACCAAGCAAAATATATAAATTCTGTTGATAATGCTATTTTCCATAAAGGGCAAATACTATATCACTTTCATGAAGCATTAGATGCTATCAAAAAGAATGATAAAATCTTTTTGTTAGAAGGCTTTATGGATGTTATCGCTTGTATGAAAGCGGGTATAAACTATGGAGTTGCCACTATGGGAACAGCTCTAACAAGTGAGCATATCAAATTAATACTTAGTGCCACTAAAAACATCGTTTTATTCTTTGATGGTGACGGTGCTGGTATTAATGCAATGAAGAAATCTTGTGGTATATTAGCTGGATATGGTATCTTACCTAAAGCAATTGTACTACCAAATAATCTTGACCCTGATGAATATGTAAAAAATTTTGGAGTTGAAAAATTCTTAAAATATATTACTGAAAATGAAAAGAGTGCTTATCAGTGGTTATATGATTTAGCTTTAAAAAATTATATTAAAGGGGACTTAGAAAGTACCGAAAAGTTTAAAAAAGAAGTTTTTAACTTTATCAGAATATCAAAACAAAATACGATAATTGAACATTTTATTAGAAAACTTTCTACTGATACTGATATTTCTTATGATATATTAGTAAAAGACTTTGGTAAATCAATTTATACAACTCCTTCAATTGAAGAAAGTTTTGAAATTGAACAAAAGAAGATAAAAAAGCCAGTAAGAAATAATAAAATTAAACCAAAAGTAGTAAGAGCATATCAAATTATCTTAAGACATATGATTGAATCAAAAGAACAGTTTTTGATTTTCAATGATAAATTTTCAGATACTTTCTATTTAGATAATAGCTTGATAATTTATTTTGAATTTATCAAGAAAATGGCTTTATTTTACGTAGATCAAGAAGTTATGGATCATGATGACTTTTTAGAAATTGCTAAAAAATTAGATGAAGCAAATGGTGTGACTAAATATACTGATTTAGCAAAAACTATCTTTGAGGATAGTCTAGTAAATCCTAAAGATTTAGTGGAATTTGAACAATGCATGAAAACAATTATGGAATGTCAAACTGATTTATCAAGAATTAGATTGTATAACAAAGCCTTAGAAACTAATGACATAGATGACATTAGAAATTTTGAAAATGTTCGTAAAGATCATGTTAAAATATTGCCCCGGGAGGAATAAATGTTAGACGAAATTTTATATAAAGAACAATTGGATCAAGTAAAAGAATACGTCAAGAAAAATCAATATATTTCGCTTACAAAAATTACTGAAATATTTGGTAGTGATACAAATGATGAACTTTTAGATGATATCGTTGAATACCTTGATAATGCGGGAGTTGAAATCACTCGTGACAGTGAAGAAGTACCTAGCGAAGAAGAACTAATGACTGAAATTGTTGATGACGATTTCGAGGCTTTCGTTGAGGACTTAGAAACTGATGATGAGTTAGATGAGCTTGCTACAGCGGTTGATAGCGAAATAAAAGTATCAGATTTTGAAGATATTGTTTCATCGGGCTATTCAGCTGATGACCCTGTAAAAATGTACTTACACGATATTGGCCAAATTGACTTATTAACAATTACTCAAGAATCAGAATTTGCGAGAATGTATCAAGAGTCTTTAATGTGCCAAGAAAAAATCAATTCTTATAAAAAACAAGGTAAACAAATACCTGAAGAAGAAATGAAAGAGTTACAAAAGAAGATTGCGGATGGAGAAGAAGCTCGTAAGATTTTAATTGAATCTAATTTAAGATTAGTTGTTTCCATTGCTAAAAGATATTTAGGACGTGGTTTACTATTGCTTGATTTGATTCAAGAAGGTAATATGGGGTTAATGAAAGCAGTTAATAAATTTGACCCAACTAAAGGCTTTAAATTCTCAACATATGCAACTTGGTGGATTAGACAAGCAATTACTAGAGCTATCGCCGATAATGCACGTACTATCCGTATTCCTGTTCATATGGTTGAAACAATCAACAAACTTGTTCGTACAACAAGAAGATTAACTCAAGAAAAAAGACGTGAACCTACGCCTGAAGAAATTGCGGCAGAAATGAAGATATCTGTTGAAAAAGTTCAAACTATTCAACGTATAGCTCAAGAGCCTATTTCTTTTGATGCGACAGTTGGTGAAGATGACGATTCAAGCTTAGGAGATTTCATTGACGATAAAGATACATTAAATCCACTTGAATATACCGAAAATATGATTTATCGTGAAGAAATTGAAAAAGTGTTACAAACTCTAACACCACGTGAAGAAAAAGTAATTAGACTTCGTTATGGCTTAGATGATAATAGACCAAGAACCCTTGAAGAAGTTGGTAAAGAATTTGGTGTTACTCGTGAAAGAATTCGTCAAATTGAAGCAAAGGCTATTAGAAGATTACGTCATCCAAGTAGATTAAAGCGTCTTGAACAACATCGTATTAAATAAGAATAAAAACACAAATGCAAAGCATTTGTGTTTTAACAAAGAGGTTATATGCTATCAAAAAGATTAAACAAAGTATTGACCTACATTAATAACACTGATAAATTAGTAGATGTAGGATGTGATCATGGTTATTTAGCCATTGAAGCGATTAATAAAGGAGTAAAACTAGTACAATTAGTTGATAATAAAACCATGCCCCTTGATTGTGCAAAACATAATCTTGAAAAACTAAATAGATTACAAGATGTAGAAGTAATCTTTACGCTTGCCAGTGGTTTGACGAAGATTGATGATAGAATCAATGTTGCAACCATTTGTGGAATGGGTGGCGATTTAATTGCCCAAATAATTGAAGAATCTTTTGAAAAGGCAAAAGCACTAGATTCCTTAATATTACAAGCTAATACAAAAGTTGAACATTTAAGACTATATTTAATAAATAAAGGATTTACGATAATTGATGAGTCATTTATTAAAGATAAAAATAAATATTATCCGATAATTGTGGCTAAATACAGTGGGGCAGTCTCAAAATTAACAAGTACACAAATTAAGTATGGTCCTATTATATTAATTAAAAAAGAAGACGATTTTATTGATTATCTTAACAATAGACTTGTTCACTTAAATAATATTTGTAAAAATAATCAAAAATTACTTAATGAAATAAAAGAAATCGAGGAAATAATGAAAGATGAAACTTGCGGAAATAATTAAAATGTTACAAGAGAAATATTCACCCGAACTTGCAAGCAGTTTTGATATTGGAAAAATAGGTTTACAATTTGGAACTGCTAATGCGGAAGTAAAAAAAATTATGGTTGCCCTAGATGGCACTAGCGCTGTTGTCGATGAGGCAATTGAAAATCATGCTGATTTATTATTAACTCACCATCCATTTATGTTTAATCCAATGCTATCATTAAATTATGATAGTCCATTTGGAGTAAAAATGTTAAAAGTATTTAAAAATAAGTTAAACATCTACGCGATGCATACAAATTTTGATACCGCAGTAGATGGTATGAATGATATGCTTGCTAGAAAATTAAATTTAGCAAATGTTCATGCCCAAAAAGAAGAAATAGATGGCAGTTGCTTCTTAAGAATTGGAGATACTACTCCTATGGATTTAGAAGAATATGTTCAAATAGTATTAGAAAAACTAAATGAACCCGGCGCAAGAGTAGTTGGTAATCCTTCCAAAAAAATAAAAAAAGTCGGCATCGTTGGTGGTGCTGGTGCCAGTGAACTAATGCTTGCTAAAAATTTAGGATGCGATTGCTTGATAACAGGTGAAATTAGACATAATAATGCAATTGATGCAATTGAAAATAATTTTGCCATTATTGAGGTAAGCCACAGTATTGAAGCATTATTTAAAGAATACATAAAAAAAGAATTAGAACAAATCTTAGATGGTGTAGAAATAGTTACATCAAAAGTAGAAAAAGATCCATTTAGATGGATCAGTAAAAAATAAAAAAGCCCTTTGAGGCTTTTTTTACTACTCTTCTACGATAGCGCTAACAGGGCAGTTTTCTTCGCAAACGCCGCAATCAATACATTGATCAGCGTCGATTACATAGATGTCGCCTTCTGCTATGCATTCTACAGGGCAGTTTGCAGAACAAGTTCCACAAGCAATACAAGCATCTGTAATTTTTCTTGGCATATGTTGTTCCTCCGTATTTTAGATTAAAGATAACTAGATTATAGTAAAAAAATAAAAAAAAGCAAGGAATGTGCTAATTATTTTACTTTTCTTAAGATGGCATTTAACTTGAAATGTTGACAAACATTTGGTATAATTCTAGCAGATTCGATAGAAAGGAGACTTAAACTATGGTAAAATGGTTTTGGTTATTAATTGTTGGCGTTAGTTGTTTAATCGTTGGTTTTATTATTGGTTTCTTTGTAATTCGTTCAGTATTTACTAAGCAACTTGAAAAAAATCCACCAATTAATCGTGATATGATTCGCGCAATGTTCATGCAAATGGGAAGAAAACCTTCTGAGAAAGATATTACACGTGTAATGAATTCAATGAATCAGTATAAATAAAAACGTAGGCACTAGTTTGCCTACATTTTTTATACTTATTTTTCCTTCTTAGAGAAGTCGATTTTATTTTCTTCACCTTTTATTAATCTCATAATATTTGAGCGGTGCTTATAAACAATTAAAACAAACATCAGTGATATCATAACAAGAAGAGGAATATCTTTAATACCTAAAATAAAATAACTTACAATTAGCATAAGTGAAGCAAGCATTGAAGATATTGATACAATTTTTGTTATTAAAAAGACAATAATAAAAGTTAAAAAAGCGATAACTGATATTTGCCAACAATATAGAACCATTACCCCCGCAAAGCATGATATTCCTTTTCCACCCTTAAACTTTAAAAATACCGGAAAAAGGTGACCAATTATGGCAAGTATACCATAAATTAGGGGATGAATCAAATAAGTTGGATAATCAGCAGGCCAATTTATTATATATTTAGTAATTATAATAGGAATAGCACCTTTAGAAAAGTCTAAAATGAAAACTAAAATCCCAAGAGCTGGTCCTAATACTCTTAGAGCATTAGTTGCCCCAATATTGTGACTACCATAATTTCTAATGTCAACGCCTTTTAATTTACCTATTAAAATACCAAAGGGAATTGAACCTAGTAAATATGAAAAAAACATTAAACATATAGGTAAAAATACTTTCATGATATGCCTCCTAGTTGATGCGTCTAATTATACTATTTTTTGCTTTTTTTTTCAAATAATAATTCTTTTTTTTATTTATCGAATAATGTAAAATTTGGTCAAATTGTTAATTTATCTATGATTTAGTTGGATTTTTTAACTATTTTTCTTGCAAAATATTTTTGGTTGTGTTATAATGAAAATAATGTTTGAAAAAAGGAGTGATGCAAATGGCTAAACAAACAAATGTTTATAATGAAGATTCCATTCAGGTTTTACAAGGGCTAGAGGCAGTTAGAAAAAGACCTGGTATGTACATTGGATCAACCGATGCAAGAGGATTACATCATTTAGTTTGGGAAATTGTTGATAATGCGATAGATGAAGCATTATCTGGCTATGGCTCACAAATAATCGTTAATATCCATAAAGATAATAGTATAGAAGTTATCGATAATGGACGTGGTATTCCTACCGGTATTCACAAAGTAGAAAAACGTCCTACCCCAGAAGTAATTTTTAATACCCTTCATGCCGGAGGTAAATTTGACGCAGAAGGGGGATATAAAGTATCAGGTGGTCTACACGGCGTTGGTTCAAGTGTTGTTAATGCTCTTAGTGAGTGGCTTACTGTAACAATTTATCGTGATGGTAAAATCTATAACCAAACTTACCGTAATGGTGGTAAAATTATAGAAAAACCACGTAATTTAGGTGATACCAAAAGAACTGGTTCAACTATTCATTTTAAACCAGATCCTAAGATTTTTTCATCAACAATCTTTGAATATAAGACTATTTCACAAAGACTTAAAGAATCGGCATATTTAATAAAAGGTTTAAGAATTGATTTAAATGACTTAAGAACTGGTAAGTCAGAAAGTTTTCATTTCCAAAATGGTATTGTTGAATTTATCAAATCACTTACGGTTGGAAAAGAAGCACTTTATGAACCAGTGTTCTTGAGTGGTAATATGTACAAGATTAATGTTGAAGCTGCCTTAGTATATTGTGAAAAAACTTACAATGAAAATATTCTTTCATTTGTTAATAACATTCGTACACGTGATGGTGGAACTCATGAAGTAGGTTTTAAATCTGCAATTACTAGAGCCTTTAACGATCATGCTAGATTAATTGGTGCATTGAAAGATAAAGATATAAATTTAGATGGTGCTGATATTAGAGAAGGTCTTACCGCTATAATTTCTATCCGTGTTCCTGAGGATTTACTACAATTTGAAGGGCAAACTAAAAATAAATTAGGAACTCCTGAAGCTAAACCGGCGGTTGAACAAGTAGTATATGATCAAATGAAGGCATATCTTGCGGAAAACGGACAAATTTCTGCTAACCTAATAAACAAAGCTATTAGAGCATCAAAAGCAAGAGAAGCAGCTAAAAAAGCTCGTGATGAAGTTAGAATGGTAAAACAAAAAACTTCAAAACCTGCTAATTTGTTAGGTAAACTTACTCCTGCTCAATATAAAAATCCAAGTAAGAATGAATTATTCCTAGTCGAAGGTGATTCAGCTGGTGGTACCGCTAAACAGGGTAGAGACCGTTCATTCCAAGCCGTTTTGCCACTTCGTGGTAAGGTTCTTAATACCGCAAAAACTAAAATTGAAGAAGTATTAAAAAATGAAGAAATAATGTCAATAATTAATGCGGTTGGAGCTGGTTTTGGAGCAGACTTTGATTATACTAAATCTAACTATAATAAAGTTATTATTATGACCGATGCCGATACCGATGGTGCGCATATTCAAATACTACTTATGACTTTTTTCTATCGTTATATGAAAGGTCTTGTTGAAAATGGTATGGTTTATATTGCCACACCGCCACTGTATAAGATTACATACAAAAATGTAGTAGAATATGCTTGGTCTGATGAAGAACTTCGTGAAAAAATTCAAAAAAAGAATGCCCAAATTCAACGTTATAAAGGACTGGGTGAAATGAATGAAAGACAACTTTGGGAAACTACTATGGATCCTGCTAGAAGAAGTCTTATTCAAATCAACATTGGCGAAGAAGGCGATGTTGAAAATAAAATTAATATTTTAATGGGTGATGATCCTGAACCAAGAAGGGAATGGATCGAAAATAATGTTGTATTTGATTCAGATGACAATTTTATATTAGAAGGAGATGATGAAGATGAATAATCCAAAAAATGCTTCTAAAAAAATTGACAAATTTGTTGAACATTATGTAATTGAAAATTTTGAAAACATCATGGGTGATAGATTTGGAAGATATTCTAAATATATCATTCAAGATCGTGCTCTTCCCGATGTAAGAGATGGTTTAAAACCTGTTCAACGTCGTATTCTATATTCAATGTTTAAACTTGGTCTTGCTTCTAACAAGCCTACTAAAAAATCAGCTCGTATTGTTGGTGATGTTATTGGTAAATATCATCCCCATGGTGATACTGCTGTATATGATGCAATGGTCAGAATGAGTCAACAATTTAAAGTAATGCTACCACTTGTAGATATGCAAGGTAATAATGGTAGTATTGATGGTGACCCTGCTGCCGCAATGCGTTATACTGAAGCGCGTATGAGCAAGTATTCCGAACTAATGATTGAGGATTTAAATAAACATACAGTTGGATTTGTACCAAACTTTGATGATGAAGAGTTAGAACCAATCGTTTTGCCTTCAAAATTTCCTAATATCTTAATCAATGGTGCAAGTGGTATTTCTGCTGGTTACGCAACTGAAATTCCACCTCATAATCCTGGGGAAGTAATTGACGCAACGATTTATCGTATAAATCATCCAAATTGTACAACTGAAGAATTAATGCAATTCGTCCAAGGTCCCGATTTCCCTAGTGGTGGTATTGTCCAAGGTATTGACGGTTTACGTGATGCCTATGAAACTGGACGCGGAAAAGTAATAATTAGTTCAAAATATACTATTGATACTACTAAAGCAAATGATCCTAGAATTGTAATTACTGAAATTCCATATGATGTTAATAAAGCATTACTTGTAAAGAAAATGGGTGATGCATTACAAACCAAAAATGTTGATGGTGTTCGTGAAATTCTTGATAACACAAGTAGTGAAGGTTTACAAATCGACATTCATTTAAGAAAAGATGTAAATCCTGAAACAATATTAAACTTCTTATTAAAACAAACCGATTTACAAACAAGTTATAACTTTAACGTAGTTGCCATATCGCAAGGTCGACCAATGCAAATGGGACTTGCGGAAATACTAGATGCTTATATTGTTCACCAAAAAGAAGTTGTTACAAACAGAAGTAATTTCGAACTTGAAAAAGACTTGAAGCGTCAAGAAGTAGTTAAAGGGTTAATATCAATGGTATCAATATTAGATGCAGTAATTACAACTATCCGTAATTCGAAAAATAAAACTGATGCCAAAGAAAACATCATTTCAAAGTATGGTTTTACTGAATTACAAGCAGAAGCCATTGTTACATTGCAATTATATAGATTAACCAATACCGATATATTTGCATTAAAAACAGAAGAAAAAGAATTAGAAAATGATATTAAGCGTTTACGTCATATCTTATCTAGCGAAACTGCTTTATTAAAAACCGTAATTGCTGAATTAAGTAGAGTAAAAGAAATTATTGATTGCCCTCGTAAAACTTTAATTCAACATGAAATTACTGAAGTTGAAGTAAAAACAGAAGAGTTCATTGCCAAAGAAGATGTAATTTTAATGATTACCCATGATGGATATCTAAAACGTCTCAGCAAAAAAGCTTTCTTTGGAACCAATGAACCTACTAAATTAAAAGACGGTGACGTTATTACTGATTTATATGCAGTAGCAACAACTGATACTTTGATTCAGTTTACTGACCGTGGTAATTACATTTTCTTACCAATTCACAAGATTCCTGAATCTAAACATAAAGATCAAGGTATTCACATTAGTACTTTAATTGGTATGGAACCTAATGAAAAAGTTATTTTCTCATTCCCAGTTACTGACTTTAAAGAAGAAAAATATGTACTTCTTGCCACTAAGTCTGGTTTAATTAAACGTATTCAATTATCTAGTCTTTACGTTACAAGATATTCTAAAGCTCTAAAGGCTACTAAATTAAAAGATGATGATGCGGTAGTAAGTGCTGACGTTGTTAAGGGTAGCAATTATGAAGTTGTTATTGCAACTAAAGATGGCTTCATGAATAGATACGATGCATCAGAAGTTAGTGTTATTGAGCCTGCTTCATTTGGTGTTAAATCAATTGAGCTTAAGAATCGTCCAAACGATTACGTTGTCGGTGCTAAATATGTTAGTGAAAAAGACATTGTCTTGATCTTAACTAACCGTGGAAACATTAAACGTATGCGTCCTGAAGAAATCAATAAAGGTAAGAAGAATAACGTTGGTAAGATGTATTTGAAAGCAGTTCGTTCAAATATGCATGAGGCAATTGATTTAGAAGTAATTCATGCTAAGAATGCCAATTCAGATTTAGCATCTTATGTTTTCTGTGAAAAAGGCTTTGTTGAAATTGACTACACAGTCTTACGTACAGCTATTGCCGATAATGGTAAAAAGTTTGTAACCAACGATTTAGGTAAACCTTCTGAGATTGTAATATGCCGTAATGATGCGGATTTAGAATTGTAAAAAATATTTATCATTAATACAACTTGAAAATACAATTTATGGTATAATGTGGCAAGTGAGGTGAAATTATGTTCAAAATAGCCATTGATGGACCAGCCGGTTCAGGTAAATCAACAATTTCAAAAATACTTGCCCAAGAATTAGGCTTTGAATACATAGATACTGGCGCAATGTATCGTGCTATTACACTAAAAGCAATGCGTTTAGGTATTGATATGAATGATGAAAATGCCTATGGTTTTTTGAAAAATACTGAACTTGATATTTGTAATGGTCGTTTCATAATGGATGGTGAAGATGTTAGTGAAGCTATCAGATCAGTAGACGTTACTAACCAAGTTTCAACTCCTTCCAAAATAGGTTGCGTTCGTGATTTTCTTGTCGATTATCAACGTAAAATAAGCAATTCAAAAAATTGCATTATGGATGGACGTGACATTGGAACAGTTGTGCTAAAAGATGCACCACTGAAAATCTATCTAGATGCGACAGTACTATGTCGCGCTAAACGTAGAATGCTTGAAAGAGCAGAAAAAGGAATTGTTTTACCACTTGAAGAAACAATTCAAGAAATTGAAATACGAGATTGGAAAGATTCAACTCGTAAACACAGTCCTCTACGTTGTGCAGAGGATGCGGTAGTCATTGATAGTACCGATTTATCAATTGATGAAGTAGTTAGTCGGATTATACAATTAGTTAATGAGAGGAAAAACAAAATGAGTAAAAGCACTTACAAAGAAGGACAAATCGTAAAGGGTTGCATTATCAATGTTACTAAAGATGCAATCTATCTAATCTTAGGCGATGAAACAAAAGCTGTAATTTATAGCAATGACTTAAAAGACTATAATGAAGGGCAAAAGCTTTATAATATCTATCATGAAGGTGAAGAATTTGAAGCTACTGTTAAAAGTGTTACAAAAGACAAAAAGACAGGCGAACCACTTTGCATTTTGTCAACTAAATTAGAAGATGAAAAAGAGAAATTAAATCTATTTGAAGAAATTAAGGAAAAAGATGAAATTATTAAAGCGAAAGTTGTAAAAGTTACTGCAGCTGGTGCTGATTTAGATTATCAAGGATTTAAATTATTCTTACCTATCAAATTTATCGATTTAAAAGAAGAAGCATTAAAGAACTTAAGAGGTCAAATGCTTGATGTTATGGTATTATATGTAAATAAAGATCGTCTTCAAGTTACTGTTTCAAATGTAATGGCAATGAAAAAACAATATCGTCTTGCTAAAGAAGCTGCATATGCTGCATTAGCTGTAGATATGGTTGTAGAAGGTGAAGTTGTTAACGTTTTACCATACGGTGCTATCGTTAGTCTTGGTGAAGTAAGTGGCTTATTACATCAATCAGAAATAGATCATAAACCTGTTCGTAATGTTAGCAACAGATTAAAAGTTGGTGACAAAGTACAAGTTAAGATTATTGGTATTGACGGAAATAAAATTTCTTTATCAATGAAAGCACTTGTTAAACATCCTTGGGATGTATTAAAAGAACAATATCATGTTGGTGACGTATTTGAAGGTCACGTTGAAAAGATTATTCCTGCAGGTTTAATTATTAAACTTACTGATGATTATTCAGGTTTAATGCCAAGAAGTGAATATTCATGGTTCAGCAATGTTAAAATTGAAGATGAAGTAACTGAAGGTTCTACATTAACAGTTAAAGTTTTAAATATTGATGATGCTAAAAAACGTGTAAGTTTATCACACAAAGCTACATTAGATAATACTTGGGCAGATGTCCGTTTACATCGTGGCGACAAGATTATGGTTACAGTTGCATCTGTTAACGATCGTGGTGCATTAGTTAACTATAAAAATGTTCAAGGTTTCTTACCAGTAAATGAAGTAACTTCAACTAAACGTATTACACGTGTTGATGAAGTTTACCCAGTTGGTACTGAAGTAGAAGTAATGGTACAAGATTGCGATCCAAGCGTAGCTAAATTACGTGTAAGTTCAAAAGCAATTGAAGTTGCTAAAGAAAGAGAAAGCTTTGATAAATATTTTGCAGAACAAGCAAAAGAAACTCCAACAAGCACAATAGGTGACCTAATCGGCAACCTTAACTTAGACGATAAGGAAGAAAAATAGTCTATGAAAAGAGGTACAGTAGCGATTATTGGGCGTCCTAATGTTGGAAAATCAAGCCTATTTAACCGACTTTCTGGCGATAAACTAGCAATCACTGATGATGCTAGTGGTATTACCCGAGATCGCTTGTACACTAAATGCGAATGGCTAAATCAAGAATTTTCAATTATTGATACTGGTGGGATTGAACTTAAAAATGTTCCATTTATGGAAGAAATAAAAGCTCAAGCTCAACTAGCAATTGATGAGGCCGATGTAATAATCTTAGTAACTGATGGCAGAGTTGGTGTTACTAATGGAGATAAAGATGTTATTAAAATTCTTCATAAAAGTAAAAAACCTGTTATCGTTGCGGCAAACAAAATAGACGACGTAAAATTCATGGATAATATCTATGAATTTTATAATTTAGGCGTAGATGATGTTATTGCCGTGAGTGCATTACATGGAATTGGTGTTGGTGATTTACTCGATAAAGTAGTAGAATTATTACCAGAAAAAAAAGAAAAAAGATACGATGATGCGGTAGAATTTTGTATCATCGGCCAACCTAACGTTGGTAAAAGTTCACTTACTAACGCAATACTAGGAACTGAAAGAGTTATTGTTAGTGATATAGCAGGAACAACTAGAGACGCAATTGACTCAAAATTTACTAGAGATGGTAAAAATTACGTTGTTATTGATACCGCTGGTATTAGAAAACAAGGTAAGATATACGAAAATGCAGAAAAATATAGTGTTCTACGTGCAATTAAAGCAATTGAACGTTCGGAAGTAGTTTTATTTGTCTTAGATGGGACTAAAGAAATAGAAGAACAAGATAAACGTATAGCTGGTTATGCGGCAGAGTATAATAAAGCAGTTATTATAGTTGTCAATAAATGGGATGCTGTTGATAAAGACGAGAAATCAATGAAAGAATTTACAGAAAAAATCAGAAAGAATTTCTTATTTATCAGTTACGCACCAATTGTATTTGTTTCAGCGTTAAAGAATCAACGCATTCAAACTTTATTCGAACAAATAAAAATAGTATACGAAAACTACACTCGTCGTATTGCAACCAATGTATTAAACGATATAATACTTGACGCTTCAATAATGAATCAAGCTCCAATATTTAACGGAGATCGTATAAGAGTATATTATGGATCACAGGTTGATATTAAACCACCAACATTTGTTTTATTTGTTAATGATCCTAATTATATGCACTTTTCATATCAACGATATTTAGAAAACCGTTTTAGATCAGCATTTATGCTAGAGGGAACACCAATAAAGTTAATTTTAAGAAAGCGAGAAAATTAATGAGTAAAGTAACTGTTATAGGAGCTGGAAGTTGGGGTAGTGCTCTAACAAGAATACTAGGTGACAATAATAATGAAGTATTATTGTATGATAGAGATGAAAAGACAGTTGATGAAATTAATAATTTTCATACTAATATAAATAAATTACCTGTTGGTAAATTACCAGAGACAGTAAAAGCTACAACTGATGTTAAAAAAGCTATTGACTTTTCTGATATTATAGTTATTAGTGTGCCAACTAAAGTCTTAAGAACCGTTTTAGAACAAATTGCACACGTTATTACAACCCCTAAGCTTTTTGTCAATACTTCAAAAGGCTTAGAACCAGTTACATTCTTGAGAGTCTCAGAAGTTGTAAAACAAGTAATTGATAGTAAATACATTAAAGGGTTTGTAGCGCTTACTGGGCCATCACATGCCGAAGAAGTAATACAACAACTTCCAACAACAATTTGTTCGGTATCTGATAATCCAGATGATGCCAAACTTATCCAAAAATTGTTCAACAATTCTACCTATTTTAGAGTTTACACAGGCCATGATTTAATTGGCTCAGAATTATGTAGTTCAATAAAAAACGTATATGCAATTGCTTCAGGAATGCTTGAAGGATTGGGATATGGAGATAATGCTAGAGCTGGCCTAATATCTAGAGCTCTTGTTGAACTGCGTAGAATAGTTGTAGCTATGGGTGGAAAAGAAGAAACAATATATGGCTTAACTGGTGTAGGTGATTTAGTTGTAACAACGACATCACATCACTCTAGAAACTACCAAGCAGGGATAAAACTTGCAACTGGAAAAAATCTTGAAGAAACGATTGCTTCAATGGCTATGGTAGTTGAGGGTGCAAGAACTGCAGAAGCTATCTATAACGCTTCAAAAAAGATGAATTTAGAAACTCCGATTATTGATGCGGTATACCGCGTTATATATGAAAAAGAAGACGTAAATAAGGCTGTTTTAGAGCTTATGAGTCGTTCTTTAAAGGATGAATAGAGGAAAGATTGGTTATAAAACCAGTCTTTTTTTTAGTTAAAAATTAATTTTAATACAAAATTAATTGCAAAAGCTGATAATCGGTGTTATAATAAACTTGTAAAAATAGGAAAGGAATTTAAAAAAAATGTCAAAACTTTGTAAAAGAATACTATTAATTCTTGCAGTGTTTAGTTCATTTTTGACTTTATTTGCTTGTTCTGCAATTCAAATTGACACATACCACGTAGAACTTCCTCAAGATAAATATCAATTGAGAGTAGGTCAAGAAATTGAAGCTTTACCAATAGTTTCAAAAAATGGTCAAGAATGTGATTTAGAAGTATCATATCATTCATATGATGCTTCAATTGCAACTTATGTAGATGGCAAAATCGTTGCTTTAAAATCCGGAGAGGTGCGAATTAAAGTAACTTTAAAAAACAATTCAAAAGTTTATGCTACAGCTTTAGTTACTGTCGTAAACGATGATTCTTTAATTGTAGATTTCAATTATGAAAAAACAATGATTAAAGGAACTACTCAATTGTTAACTTATGAATTGTTGGTAGAAAAAAATCGAAAATTAACTTTTACATCAAGTAACGAAAATGTAGCTACTATCGATGAATTAGGAAACATCAAAGCAATCACAGTAGGTACTACAACAATCGAAACTGTTGTAAGCTCACTTTATGATGAAGGTGTTTCAAAAACTTACAAATTAGTGATTGAAGTAAAAGATTTAACATTCGCAATAAATTACGTACTAGATGGTGGTACTAATTCTGAAAATAATCCAAATGAATATGTACCTGAAAAATTACCATTGTTATTAGAAGATCCTACTAAGAGTGGATATAAATTTGTTGGCTGGTACGATAATGAAAATTTCACTGGAGAAGCTATGACTGAAATTTCAGCTGGCACAATGGGGGATGTCACTCTATATGCTAAATGGAATGCCCTTGATTATAGAATTTCTTATGAATTAAACGGTGGAACAAATGCAGAAAACCCTGATGGATATGATGTATCAGATCTTCCAGTTAGTTTACATGCTCCTAGTAGAACTGGTTACATTTTCAAAGGTTGGTATATGGGTGAAAACCGTGTACTTGCTATTCCAGTAGGAACTACTGGTAATGTAGTTGTTTCCGCAAAATGGGAACCAATAACTTATACAATTGATTTTGATACTAATGGTGGTTTACCAACTTTATCTTCAATCGATTATACAATTGAATCTGATAGCTTTACTTTACAAGAAATAACTAAAGTAGGCTATACATTTGATGGTTGGTATAATGGTGAAACTAAAGTAACTGAAATAACAACTGGTACATATGGAAACATGACACTAGTTGCAAAATGGACTGCTGATTTATATACTATTAGTTATGACCTAGCTGATGGTGTAAATAATCCAGAAAATCCAACATCATATACAATTGAAAGTGGTTTAATTACTCTAAAAGATCCTACAAAAGAAGGTTATACTTTTGCCGGCTGGTTTAATGGAGAACAATTAATAACAACAATTGATTCTAACACGCTTGAAAACATTTCTCTTACTGCTAAATGGACAGTTAATTCATACAAATTAACATTTGATGTTGATGGTAATTTAACAGAAAAGACTTTCAAATATGGAGAATCTATTACAGCAATTGAAAATCCAACAAAAGTAGGTCATACATTTGTAGGATGGAGTGAAGAGCTTCCTGAAACTATGCCTGCAAATGACATCACTGTTGAAGCAAAATGGGAAATTAATTCATATGATATTACATATGACCTAGCTGGTGGGGTAAATAATTCAGAAAATCCAACAACTTATACAATTGAAAGTGGTTTAATCACTTTAAAAAATCCAACAAGAGAAGGCTATACTTTTTTAGGTTGGTATAACGGAGAACAATTAGTAACAATAATTGATTCTAACACACTTGAAAACATTTCTCTTACTGCTAAATGGAAAATTACTACTGATCATGAAGGTACTGAAGATGATCCATATAGTGTTGATGATGCATTAAAAATAGCCGGAACTCTTAGTAGTGGTGAATATACTGAACTAGTATATATTACTGGTGTAGTTACTGATGCAGGTACTTTTGATACATATTACAGAAATGTTTATATTTGTGATAAAAATTCAAAGGAAACTATTTTAGTATATAGTTGTAATATTTCTGAAATTGTTGATGTTATTTATGTAAATGACACAGTAGTTGTAAAAGGATACATCACAAATTATCGAGGAAATACAATGGAAATATCTAGTAAAGGAAATTCATATGCTACTTTTGTAAGTAAAGAAGCAGGACTTTCAACTATTACAGTTAGCGAAACTTCAAGTGAATTTGCAATAATAAATGAACTTAGCACAATGGAAGGTTTAAATGGTTCAAGTTTTACTTTCAAAGTTTCAGTGACAGAAGGATATGAAATTGTATGTGTTAAAGTAAATGGTGTTGAAATCACTCCAAATAATGATGTATACACTGCGACAATTTCAGGAAATACTATAATTTTCGTTGAAACAAAAGTTAAAGGTGCAAAAGATCCAGAGTCAATCGTATCACTTACATTCCCTGATGAGAATAAAGCGAATAACAAAATTAGTTCATATGAAAAAAATTGGACTGCTAAAATTGGGACATATGAATGGATAATTACTGGTTTCAATAATAATAGTTGGAATAATGGTTGGACGTATATTAAAGCAGGTAAAAAAGACACTCCCGGCGTTGCTAATATTAGTACAAAGTTTGCAGAAATTATTACTTCAATAACTATTACAGTTGATTCTATAAAAACTAATTATATTAATAGTATGAAACTAATTATATCTGAAAATGCGGATGGATCAAATGCACTAGAGGAAATAAGTTTAGACTTAAAAAAAGGGGTTAATGAAATTAAAATTTCAAAGGCTACAAAAAATTGCTATTATATTCTTACTTTTGATATCAATTCTAACACAAGTAAAAATGGTACAGCTATGCAAATAAGTAAAGTAGAATACGTTGGATATAAAGCAGATAGTTCTGATCCTTCTAAAACTCATAATATTAGCTATGTAAACTTACCAGAAGGTGCAACTAATAGTAATCCTACATCTTATACTGAAGGTGAAACAATTACTTTAGTAGATCCTGTTTTACCTGGATATACATTTGAAGGTTGGTATGATAACGCAGAATGCACAGGAACAAAAATTACTGAAATTTCTGGTTATACAACTGATATAACTTTATATGCTAAGTTTAGTGTTGATTCAGGAACAAAAACCACAAAGTGGAAATTAGTTACAGATGCAAGTGAATTATCAGTTGGCAACGAAATCGTAATTGCTTCAAATAGTAAAGGTGCAATAACTGGTAAATTTAATTCTTCAAAAAAATATTTAGAAATAAATACTACTGATGTTACATTTAATGATGATAAAACTGAAATTACTTCAACCGTAGATTCAGTATCTATCTATATTTTAGGTGGCGAAGCTGATGCATGGACTTTAACTAATTCAGATGGAAAGTTATTAGGAGCTTCAGCAGTTAAAAAATGACGTTAGGAAGCGGAACAACAACTTGGAAAATAACTATAGCAAGCAATAATGCTACTATTAGTAGTACAAATAATAGTTATGGAAGAATATTACATAATGTTAACGCGACTAGATTTTTAAATTATACTTCTGATACTAATAATAGTATGTTACTACCTCAAATTTATAAAAAAGTAGTAGAATAACAAAATCAGGATGGGAAATTCCCATCCTTTTTGTAACATATTTAGGTATTTGTCATATATTATACTGAGGTGTTAAAGTGAATTTAAATAAAGTTATGAATTTTATTTCTGAGAATAATATTCAGCCAGATGCGGTATTCGCATTAGTTGAAAAAGTTAGGTATATGGATCTAAATGATGAAGCAAGTATTAGACAAGTAATTAAAGATGTATCAGTGCTTGCTGGAAAGAATTTAGATAAAGCAGAAGAGAATAAATTAGTTCGAGATATTATGACAAATGGTGTTAATGAAAATATCTTTAATTCTTTTAATAAAAAATAAAACTTGTTAATTGATTTACAATAAACACTCCTTGTGGTAAAATCTTACTGTATATAGGAGGTGTTATTAATGAGTATCATACATAAAGAAATGTTTGGTATTAATGAAACTTTAGCAAAAGAAATTCTTGAAGTTGCATTGTCAACTGGTGGAGATTTCGCTGAAGTATATATGGAAAAAACAACAAATGAAGTTCTTAGACTACATTCTGGTAAATTGTCTACCGCAAACGTATCAAAGGTAAAGGGTGCCGCAATTCGTATTATTAAAGGCGAATTAGAGGTTAACTCATCAATTACTGATTGTACATATGAGAATTTATTAAAAGCAGCTAAGACTTTAGCTGGAAGCTTTAATGATAAGAAACATGTTGAAGTGCAACCATTTGTTGAAAAGAAAGTAGAACTTGTTGTTAGCCCTAAAAATGTTAGAGGAAACGACATAAGTCGTGAAGTTAATTTATTGAAGACCGCAAGTGATACAATTTACGCATATAGTAAAGAAATTGTTCAAGTAATTTGTAATTTAACAAAAACGGAAAAACGTATATTTGTTTTTGCCAGTGATTCAACTTGGCAAACTGATTATCGTTGCAATACTAGACTTTCTTGTCAAGCTGTTGCTAGCGATGGTAAGGAAATGGAAACTGGTTTTGATTCATTTGGTCGTAATCAAGGTATGGAAATGTTTGATGACTTTGATGTTGTTCCTTTCGCAAAACAAGTTGCCCATGATGCTGTAGAAATGCTACATGCTGAACCAATGCAAGGCGGCGAAATGCCAGTAGTTATTAACAATGGTTTTGGTGGAGTTATCTTACACGAAGCTTGCGTTCATGGATTAGAGGCAACATCAGTCGCAAAAGGCATGAGTGTATTTTGTAATAAATTAGGACAAAAAGTAGCTAGCGACATTGTTAATGCCGTAGATGATGGAACTAACTTAAATGCTTGGGGTTCAATCAATGTCGATGATGAGGGAACTCCTTCAAAGTGCAATGTCTTAATTGAAAATGGTATCTTAAAATCTTATTTAGTTGATAAACGTAATTCAAAGAAGATGAATCATCCAATCACTGGATCATCTCGTAGAGAATCTTACAAATATCAAACTACTTCAAGAATGACAAACACTTATTTCTTAAATGGTAAATCATCATTCGATGAAATCATCAAGAGTACTGAAAAAGGTTTATTCGCTGAAAAAATGGGTGGGGGAAGTGTTAATCCCGCAACCGGTGAATTTAACTTTGCCGTTCAAGTAGGTTATATGATTGAAAATGGTAAAATTACTAAACCAGTTAAAGGCGCAACTTTAGTTGGTTCAGGAAAAGACGTTTTACTTCACATTGATATGATTGGCGACAATTTATCTTGTGGGTACGGAATGTGCGGTTCAATGAGTGGATCTGTTCCAACAATTGTTGGTCAACCTACCATAAGAGTTTCAAAAATGACTGTTGGTGGAAAAGGAGGTAACAACTAATGACTTTACAAGATGTAATTAAAAGAGGATTAGAACTTGGTTTAGAAGCAGTAGAAGTGTACGCTTGTAATAGTGAAAGCAATACTTTAAAACTTGATGAAGGTAAGTTAGAATCATATAATATAAAAGAAATATTTGGTGTATCTATCCGTGGTTTATATCAAGGTAAAATGGGTTACGTTTATACTGAAACACTTGAAGAAAATGAGGTTGAACAAATCTTACACCAATTAGTTGAAAATACTAAATTACTAGATATGACAGAACCTGAATTTATGTATGAAGGTGGCGCATCATATAAAAGCGTTCCAGTTGTTGAATCAGACTATAAAGAACATTCAACTGCTGAAAAGATTGATTTGTTAAAGAAACTTGAAAAAGAAACGCTTGCAACAAGTGACAAGATCAAAAAGATTGGTTACTGTGAATATGATGAAGTATCAAAAGAAATTAATATCTTAAATTCTAAAGGATTAAATCTTAATAAAAAGTATTCTTATGTTGAAGCATTTGTTGGTGCTCTTGCTGAAGAAAACGATCAGACCGTGATGGGTTACTCAGTTGATGTTAATTTTAAATTAAATGATTTAGATACTAACAAAATCGTCAAAGAAGCATCAGAAATGGCTGTTTCACAACTTGGTGCAGGTTCTGTAAATAGTGGCAGATATCCTGTTGTATTAAAAAGAGATGTTGCAACTCCAATATTAGCTGCTTTTAGTTCAATTTTTGAAGGCTCATCAGCTCTTTTAAAAACAACTATTTTAACTGATAAAATTGGTCAAAAAGTATTTGGTGACAATATCACTATTTATGATGATCCATTCTACAGTGATTCATTAATTAAAGTTGCATTTGATGATGAAGGTGTGCCTTGTAGAACTAAAAAAATTGTTGAAAAGGGTGTATTCAAAGGTTTCTTACATAATCTTAAGACCGCAAATTATTTCAACGTGGAACCTACTGGTAATGGTTTCAAAGAAGGTGTAGCTGGAAAAATTGGCACTGGTCCTACTAATATGTTTATAGAACCAGGTAATTTGACCAAAGATGAAATTATTAGTACAGTTGAAAAAGGTATTTTTGTAACCGATGTTAATGGTTTGCATGCTGGTTTAAATCCTATTTCTGGTGATTTTAATGTTCAAGCATCTGGCTTCATGATTGAAAACGGTAAAATTGCCAATCCTGTAACATTATTTGTTATCTCTGGTAACTTCTATGAAATGATGAATAATGTTGACTTAATTGGTAACGACATAGAAAAACGTTTCAATGAAATTGCATCACCTACTTTAAAGATTAAAGAACTTGCAATATCAGGAAAATAAAAAATATGCAGTGATTTATTCACTGCTTTTTATCTAATTTATTTAAATTATGGTAAAAAAGAATAAAATATGATAAAATTACAAAGGTGAATATTGTGAATAATTATAATGAGTTACTTATAAATTTGCCTAAAATTCATACCACAGAATTAGGCTATAAACGCATAAAAAACAATTTAAATATTGGTGATAGTGATGTTGTTAATTATTGCAAAAATTTAATTAACGATTGTAATTGTGAAATAGTGCGAATCGGAAAAAATTGGTATTGCAAATTAAACAATATTTGCATTACCGTAAATGCATACTCATTCACTATTATTACTGCACATATCATTAAATAGTTGTGTCAACTAATAGTAGACAAATTAGCATTGACTTTTATTTTTATAAGAAGTAAAATAAAAATGCATCTGTGCGCGTTTGAAAAAAATTTAATCGGTAAATATTTAACTCAACTTTTAAAAATGCACGTTAGGAGGTAAGTTGTGAAATTATCAGAACAAATAAAAAAATATCGCAAAGAAAATAATTTAACACAAGAACAATTTGCCTCTAAACTTTTTGTTTCCAAACAGGCAGTTTCAAAATGGGAAACGGATCGAAGTTATCCGGATATTAATTTATTACCCCAAATTGCTGAAATGTTAAACATTAGTATTGATGAACTTATCGAAAAAAAAGATACTGAAAATAGCACAAATAATCAGGAAAAAATTATTGAGAAAAAAATACCAAAAAAGAAAATATTTATATGCAGTGCCATAGTATTATTTATTGTCATATTTTGTATTTTTTTAATATCAATATTAAATAGCAATAAATACTTAATTAAAACCAAAAAATATTTTAAAGTTAAAATGCCTGATATTGAAAGTTTCGAAATACAAAACTTTGAAAACTGGCTCAATCAAGAAACTGAATTTGGTAACTATTATCCTAAATCAATGTATTACTATATCTTTAAAGATAATCAAAAACTTGAAGATTTTTCTTTCCATTTAAATGAATCTGCTGATTGGGGTAAAAATAAAATGAAAACATCTAGTGAGTTTTTTCCAGTAGCCATAGAAAAATATCTCGCAAATAGTGATTACTATTGTTTGGTTAATGTCAAGACCAAAGAAATTAATAATTACGATTTAGAAAAAGGTATTAATCATTTTATGTTAGCCTGTTATCAAATAAATAACAAAAGATTATATATTTTTGAATTTGACAAGGAGGTAAAATAATGAAAAAAATTGTAAAGATATTTCTGTTACTTTTTATTGTGCTAGTTATTACATCATGTTCTAATAATAGAAAAGATTCAGCACCTACTCTTGATGATTCAAGCAGCAAAATTGTCGGCAAATATTATACTAACATTGATTGCGTTTTTTTACCAAGTTGGTCGGAAGATTCAGTTGAATATGAAACTGAAGCGCATAAAAATCGTTTTATTATTAAATTTAGTGAGAATTGTGATTATGTTCCACAACCAATTAAATATAAATTAGACGCAACAACATTTTCTTTCACATTTAATTGTAAAATTAGAGAAAGTGATTTAATTAAAAGATACGACGTATATGAAGATGGTATTTATTTAAATTATAGTTGCTTTATTGATAAATATGATAATGTGTATATTGCGGAAATCAGTATTGATAAAGAAAAAGTATATAATATAGATATAATGTGGCGATTAGTAGAAGAAAGCCAAAAAATAAAAACAGTTATGTATGATTATTATTTGAATTTTGATTCTTCAATTGATAAAGAGATTGTTGTTGATACTAATAAAATAGCTGCAGTTGAAAAAGATAGTTCTTTAGATTCAACTAGTTTCTTAGAAGAATTTAAAGACAATTTACAATTAAATGGTTCATACAAGTATGTAGATAATTTAATTATTTTTGCATATAATAAATATAACAGTATTGTTGCAATCGATACAAGTGGTCCAAAGATTCAATATTATTATCTTGTAATGCAAGATGATAACAATATAGTTACTTATCAAAGTTATAATTCAATAACAGAATTACCGATAAATAAACACTCATAAGGGTGTTTATTTGCTTTTTTTAAGTAATAATGATATAATATTACGTAAATATCAAATTAAATCAAAATTAAGGAGTTAATATGAAAGCTAGTAAAATGTTAATTGCAACCCTAAAGGAAGCACCAAATGAAGCAATTATATCTAGTCATATTTTATTAATAAGAGCTGGTATGATTCGTAAATTAGTTGCTGGAGTATATAATTATTTACCACTCGGACTAAGAACTTTACATAAAATTGAAAACATTATTCGTGAAGAAATGGATGAAGCAGGCAGCCTTGAGATCTTGTCTTCAGCTATTCAACCTAAAGAATTATGGGTTGAATCAGGAAGATGGCAAAAATATGGACCTGAACTAATGCGTTTTAAAGATCGCCATGATCGTGAATTTTGTTTAGGACCTACTCATGAAGAAATATTTACTGATTTAGTAAGAAATGAAATTAAATCACGTAAAAATTTACCAATTAACTTGTACCAAATTCAAACAAAATATCGTGATGAATTACGTCCTAGATTTGGATTAATGCGTGGTAGAGAATTCATTATGAAGGATGCCTATAGTTTTGATTTAGATCAAACTGGTTTAGATAAGTCATATAAATTAATGTATGAAACTTATGAAAAGATCTTTACTAGACTTGGTTTAAACTATAAGATTGTGCTCGCGGATACAGGCGCAATCGGTGGAAGTGGCTCTCACCAATTTATGGCTATCTCTGAAGTTGGCGAAAGCGACATCATTTATTGTGATGAATGTGGGTATGCAGCTGACCAAGAAAAAGCTGAATCAGTAGCCGAAGATACAAATAGTACTGATGAAGAAAAGCCTTTAAACAAAGTCCATACTCCAAAACATAAAACTATAGAAGAAATATGTAAATACTTAAATATTACTCCAAAGCAAGTAGTAAAATCACTTATCTATTACAATATTGCTAATAATAGCTTAGTTATGGTATTAGTAAGAGGCGATCGTGATGTAAATGAAATCAAAGTTATCAATGCTTTAGGTATTGCTGAACATGAATTAGTATTAGCTTCTAATGAACAAATAAGTTCAATTGGTTCAGTCGAAGGCTTTGTTGGGCCAGTTAACCTAGATATTGAAACATTAGTAGACGAAGAAGTTACTAAAATGAAAAACTTTGTCGTTGGTGCTAATGAAAGTGATTATCACTTTGAAAACGCTAATTTTGGTCGTGATTTCACTGGTAAAGTACTTCAAGTTAGGGCTACAGTCGATAATGATTTATGTCCAGTTTGCCATAAACCTTTAAAAATGGAAAGAGGCATTGAAATTGGTCAAATTTTCAAACTTGGAACTAAATACTCAGATCCGTTAAAATGTACATATCAAGATGAACAAGGTATCGCAAGACCAATGATAATGGGCTGTTATGGTATTGGTGTAACTAGAACTATGTCTAGTATCATTGAACAAAATCATGATGAACATGGTATTATCTGGCCTTTAAATGTAGCACCATATCATGTTGTAGTTGTTCCAATCAATTATAATGATGAAAATATGCGAAAAGGTGCTGATTACATTTATGAAACTTTGAAAAAAACCAAAGTTGAAGTTGTTTTAGATGATCGTGATGCTAAACCTGGCTTTAAATTTAAAGACTGGGAATTAATCGGTATCCCATTTGTAATTACTGTTGGCAGATTAGCTGAAAATGGCGAATGTGAATTTAAAGTAAGAAAGACTCTAGAAAAAACTGAAATGAGCTTTGATGATGCTATTAATAAAGTTATCGAAGCAGTAAAAGATATTAAATAATAGGTTTTAAATGTATGAAAAAATTTATTAAGCTATTATTAGTCATAATTACTAGTGTATTCATACTAACTGGTTGTGATATTACATCAACTAATGGAGAAACCAAAAAACTTGACACTCCATATCTTGAATATGGTACAAATAGTATTATTTGGGATTCAATTACCAATGCGGATGAATATTTAATCTATGTTGATGATGTTTATCTAACTAAAACTAATCATGCTTATTTTGATGATTTTGAATTATCTGGAAAAACAGGTATGCTTTACATCATCGCAAGTGGTGATAAATCACGCTTTGAAAATAGTGATATTAGTAATAAAATAAATCTAGCAGATTTAGCCAATGTAAAAAGTAGTTATGAATCTAAGTTTTTAATGATTAATGATACTCATGGTGCTTTTGTAGATAATCAATATCCCGGAGTAGAACGACTTGCTAGTTTGATTAAACAACTAGGTGATGAATACATTAAAATTGCTAATGGTGATATCTTGCAAGGTTCGTATATTTCTAATATCTTGTGCGGATACCCAATGATTGACGCATTAAACAATATGAATTTTAATGCTTATGTTATTGGTAATCATGAATTTGATTGGGGTTTAGATAAAATTGCAGAATATAAAGATGGTAATTTAACTAATGGTGAAGCTAATTTTCCCTTTTTAGGTGCAAATATAATAGATAAAAAAACCAACGAAATTGTCGACTTTTTAGAACCATATACAATAATTGAAAAAAAAGATGTTCGAGTTGGTATAATCGGATTAATAGGCTCAAGATTAACCTCATCAATTCTTTATGAAAATGTAAAAGATTATGAATTTATTGATTGTGTTGATGTCGCCAAAAAATATGCAAAAGAGTTACGTACAACTAAAAACTGTGATGTTGTTGTAGTTGCAATTCATGATTATGATTATGAAACTAACTATCAATTAGCTCAATTAGAAAATGATGAAACAATAGATGCCATATTCTGTGGACATACTCATACTTATGAAAATGAATATCAAACTAGAAAAGATGGTGTAAATATTCCAGTAGTTGAAAATAGAGACAAAAATCAAACTGCAGTATCTGTTTTACTAGAATTAAACGTTCGTAAAGATTTAGTTAAATACAATGTCAATTTCTATAATCCCGCAAATTTTAATCTAGATCCTGATATGACAAAAGTTCTAAAAGAATATCAAACATACATTGATGAAGGTAACCGATCACTTGGTATTGCAAGTTCATATTTAGATAAAAATACTCTTGGTAATATTTCGGTTGAAGCTATGCGTGATTCATTCAAAACTGATTTTGCCATTTTAAATACTGGTGGAGTACGTGCTTATATTTCTGATGGAAATGTAACAGTTTCTGACGTTTACAATGTTTTCCCATTTAATAATGAAGTATATCTTGTTGAAATTAAGGGGAGCGATTTGTTAAGATTTTATTATAATGCTGATTACTACATCTATATCAATAAAAATTTTAATGCATCAGAGATTATTTCTGACAAGACCTATAATGTTGCAATTATTGATTATGTCTTTACAAGTAGGTATTATCAATCATACTTTGGAACTGTCAAATATGTAGATACTGATGTAATAATGCGAGATTTGGTTATTGAATATATCGATAATCTTATATAAGTAGACGCCCTTTTAAAAGGGCGTTTTTTAACGTTTGAATTAATATTTACTCACCTAAAATTATTTCGAACGCTATGAGAAGGCTATTGTATATAAAAAAATAATAGCAAAAAGCTATTACTCTTCTTTGACAATTTTGTCAAGTTTATGGACACTTATAAGATTTGCTCCATATACATCAGTAGATGGATTAACAATGATAATTTCTGATTCATTAATATATTTAACGATTTCTTTAGGATTATTAGTAAAAGCTACAATCTTTTTACCAACATAATCTTCATTCATAAAAGTCGCAATTTCATTTAGATATCTTTTATGGGGTTGATGTTTACCAGGAGTGTTACCGGCTCCATATTTAAGTTCCCAAGTTGATTTATTGTTTATTTGAATTTGAGAATAATTTGGGATGTAAACAAATTTAATAAAATAACTATTATTATTTGAAAAGACTACTTTAATAACTGATTTATCAGTATCTAGTCTTGATATTTGTACATTAGTATATTTTGTTTTCAAATGGGCTTCGTAATATTTTATCTTTTTATTCACTTCAGATTTTGGTAATCTAACGTTATAAATAAAGACTATAATTGCTATTATTACAACAAATATAATGATAAAATACATACTATCACCTCAAGGCAAAAGCTATCATACTTTGAACTTTTTTGCAAACAAAACACATTTAATTTTTAATTGATTTAATTCTTTGGTTTATGAAAAAAACATAAAAAATTTACATTAACCTTTTATTTGACACTAAAGCTTTTTTGTATTATAATTTTGACATACTTTTTAACAAAAATGAAAATTTGATTGTATTTAGGGAGGATTGGTTATGGTTAAAAAAATTATAAAAAGAGATGGACGAAGAAAAGTTTTTGATCCTCAAAAAATTGAAAATGCCATTTATAAAGCACAACTTGCTTGTGGTCAAGATGATTTAAGTGTTGTTAAGACCGCAACCGAAAAAGTTATTGAACAAGTTAACGCAAAGTATGAAACAAGTGTTTCAGTTGAAAACGTTCAAAATATTATTGAAAATGTTTTAATTGAAATGGGTGAAACAGAAGTTGCCAAAACATATATTCGCTATCGTGCAGAAAGAACAAGAGTTCGTGAAAGAAAAACTAACTTAATGCAATCTTTACATGATATTACATTTAAAGATTCAAAAGATGAAGATGCGAAACGTGAAAATGCTAATATAAATGCTGACACACCTATGGGTATGATGTTAAAATATGGTAGTGAATCTGCTAAACATTTTTATCTTAGTGAACTTATTAAACCTGAATATGCTAATGCTCATATTAGAGGGGATATTCATATTCACGATTTAGATTTCTATGCCCTAACTATGACATGTTGCCAAATTGATTTAATCAAATTATTTAAAGGTGGTTTTTCAACAGGCAATGGTTTCTTAAGAGAACCTAATGGTATTAGAAGTTATGCATCACTTGCTTGTATTGCTATTCAAGCCGATCAAAATGACCAACATGGTGGCCAAAGTGTTCCTAACTTTGATTATGCTATGGCTCTTGGGGTAAGAAAAACTTATAAAAAAGAACTTCGTAAAGCTCTTGAAAAAATGTTAGAATTTGAAGGCTATCAAATTAATGATGATGAGTTTAAACTAATGTTTTCAAATATTGAAGTACAAGAAGGCCGCGAAATTCGTATGGGTGACGAAAAAATTATTGAAGCTATCTATAATGAATTAAACAAAAAATATGCACCTATCAATGGCAAGATGTTTGATGCCGCATTAAAAATGGCAATGGATGAAACTAAAGATGCAACATATCAAGCAATGGAAGCTTTAATCCATAATCTTAATACAATGCACTCTCGTGCTGGTGCCCAAGTTCCATTTAGTTCACTAAACTATGGTACTGATACATCAGAAGAAGGACGTATTGTAATGCATGCTATCTTAGATGCTACAATTGCGGGATTAGGAAATGGTGAAACTCCAATTTTCCCTATTCAAATCTTCAAAGTAAAAGAAGGCATAAACTATAATCCTGAAGATCCAAACTACGATTTATTTAAGAAATCAATGTATTGCTCAGGAAAACGTTTATTTCCTAACTTCTCATTCATCGATGCACCTTACAATTTACAATATTACAAACCAGGTGATTATCGTACAGAAGCAGCTTATATGGGATGTCGTACACGTGTTGTTGCCAATGTTTATGATCCAACTAATGAAATAGTTACAGGTCGTGGTAATTTAAGTTTTACATCAATAAATTTGCCTCGTATTGCTTTACAGCTTATGAGTGTTAAAGATTTAGATGAAAAACTAACTAAGTTCTATGAAAGATTAGACTATTTAGTTGATTTATGCGTTGGTCAATTATTAGAACGTTTTGCTATTCAACAAGACAAATATGTTTACAATTTCCCATTCTTAATGGGCCAAGGAATTTGGCTTGGAAGTGATAAGTTAAAGTTCAATGACAAAATTTCGGAAGTTATTAAACATGGAACACTTACTGTAGGTTTCATTGGACTTGCGGAAACATTAAAGGCTTTAATTGGTGTACATCATGGTGAAAGCGATGAAGCTCAAAAATTAGGTCTTGAAATCATTGGCTTTATGAGACAAAAACTTGATCGTTATTCTAAGAAATATCGTTTAAATTTCTCGCTAATTGCAACCCCTGCTGAAGGCTTATCGGGAAGATTTGTAAAATTAGATAAGAAATTATTCGGCGAAATTGAAGAAATAACTAATCATAAATTCTATACTAACTCATTTCATATTCCTGTATACTACAATATTTCTGTATTCGACAAAATCAAGAAAGAAGCACCTTACCATGCTTTAACTAATGGAGGTCATATTTCTTATATTGAAGTAGATGGTGACATTGCTAAAAACCTAGATGCTTTTGAATCAATTATTCGTTGTATGAAAGAAGAAGGAATTGGTTACGGGGCTGTTAACCACCCTGTTGACCGCGATAGTATTTGTGGATTTAATGGTATAATTGACAATGTTTGTCCTAAATGCGGTCGTAGTGAAGATGCAGTACCGTTTGAAAGAATTAGAAGAATTACTGGTTATTTAGTTGGTACACTTGATCGTTTTAACGATGCTAAACGTGATGAAGTTGAAAGTCGTGTAAAACATATGAAGGCTGATATTAATGAACATTAGAATCGCAGGAGAAATATCTGAGTCAATTGTTGATGGTCCAGGTATAAGATATGTGGTATTTACTCAAGGTTGTCCACATCACTGTGTAGGTTGTCATAATCCTGAAACTCATGATTTTGATAAGGGAACAAGCATTGATGTTGATGAAATTTGCTCACGTTTTGCTAAACACCCTTATATGAGTGGTCTAACTATTAGTGGTGGTGAGCCGTTCGCGCAAAAATCGGCGATTTTGAGCCTTATAAAGGGATTTAAAAATATATTTCCTAAAAAAAACATATTAATTTATACTGGATACACTTTTGAACAATTAAAAGCATTTGCAGATCCTGAAATAAATGAAATACTATCACTTGCTGATTATTTGGTTGATGGACCATTTATTATTAGTAAAAGAGATATTTCTTTAATATTTAGAGGTAGTTCAAACCAAAGAATTATTGATTTAAAGCAAACCCAAGCATGTAATCAAGTTATAACAAAAGAATTTTAGTCCTACATTTGTAGGACTTTTTTTATGGCACTTACTTATTTATTTCATAAATTAATAATGGAGGTGTCGTATGAAATTAATAGTAGGAAATATGAGTAATGCAATTAAAGATTTTATTAAACGCAACAATTTTACTGAGCATGTTTTAGTAATAAATAAAATGTGTAACGTAAAAACTATTAAAGAACCCGTAGATGTTATTATTCCTTTTGGATATTTAACCGATGTAGGATTAATTAGTAACACGTTGGTTCATTTAGAAGAACTAATTATGAGCGTTGATGTAAAATCTATTAAATATGGTAATATGGTAAACAGAGAAAAAATTGATTTAATTGGCAAAAAATATGGTATACCGGTAGAACACATTGATAATTTAAATAAACGAACGCGTTTATTATTATAAAAACTATCTACTTGCCAAATGAAAATAATTAATGTATAATAAATAAGAAAAAAATGTAGAAAATGCCGTTTTACAGCGTTTGAAAATTTATTTATGGGTAAATATCTACCTCAAACGCTAAAAAACGATTAAGGAGCTAATAATGTTACCTAACAAAGAAACACTATTAAAACGCCAAAATCACATCCGTAATTTCTCTATTATTGCTCATATCGATCATGGTAAAAGTACCCTAGCTGATCGTATTTTAGAAAAGACTAAAACTGTCGATATTAGAGAAATGAAAGATCAATTATTAGATTCAATGGATTTAGAAAGAGAACGTGGTATTACCATTAAACTAAATGCCGTTGAACTAAACTACCATGCAAAAAATGGCGAAGATTATATTTTTCACTTAATTGATACACCGGGGCATGTCGATTTTACTTATGAAGTTTCAAGAAGTCTTGCGGCATGTGAAGGTGCAGTCTTAGTCGTTGATGCTGCACAAGGAATTGAAGCTCAAACTTTGGCTAATGTTTATCTAGCAGTTGATAATGATTTAGAAATTATTACTTTAATAAATAAAATTGATCTACCTGCAGCTGACCCTGAACGTGTAAAAAAGGAAGTTGAAGATGTTATCGGTTTAGATGCTAGTGATGCAATTTTAGCAAGTGCTAAAGAAGGAATTGGTATTGATGAACTATTAGAACGTATTGTTGAAGTAATACCTGCTCCAACTGGTGATCCAACTGCTCCCGTAGAAGCATTAATCTTTGATTCTTTTTACGATGCATATCGTGGGGTAATCCCATCGGTAAGAATTAAAAATGGTACGATTAAAAAAGGCGATCATATTAAAATGATGGCAACTAATGCCATCTATGAAGTAGTAGAACTTGGTGTTAATACACCAAAAGAAAAAAAGAAAGACTATTTAACTGTAGGCGACGTTGGTTGGATTGCCGCAAGCATTAAAGATGTTCAAACTGTTCATGTTGGTGATACCATAACCACATTAGAAAATGAAACTAAAACGCCCCTTCCTGGATACCGAAGAATGAATTCAATGGTGTTTTGTGGTATATACCCAATTGAACCAAATAAATATGAAGAATTAAAAGATGCTTTAGAAAAACTAAGACTAAATGATGCGGCTTTAGTTTTTGAACCTGAAACCTCACAAGCGCTAGGCTTTGGCTTTAGAACAGGCTTTTTAGGACTTCTTCATATGGACGTTATTCAAGAAAGAATTGAAAGAGAATTTAAAATTGATTTGATTGCCACTGCCCCAAGCGTTGAATATCATGTATATTTAACTAATGGTGAAATGAAAGCAATTGACAATCCAAGTGAATTACCAGACTTTACAATGATAAAGCGCATAGAAGAACCTTATGTTGAAGCCACAATTATGGTACCAAATGAATATGTAGGTCCAATAATGGAATTATGTCAAAATAAACGTGGTACTTTTGTTGGTATGAATTACATTGAAGAAACTAGGGTAGCTATTCGCTATGATTTACCACTTTCAGAAATTGTTTATGACTTTTTTGATCGTTTAAAATCTTCAACTAAAGGCTACGCATCACTTGATTACTCACCTAGTGATTATCGTGAATCAAAATTAGTTAAACTTGATATATTATTAAATGGCGATAAAGTTGATGCCTTAAGCATAATTGTTCACAAAGATTTTGCTTATCGAAGAGGTCGAGCCCTAGTTCAAAAATTACGTGGTTTGATACCTCGTCAACAATTCGAAATACCAGTTCAAGCAGCGGTAAATGGAAAAATTGTTGCGAGAGAAAATGTTTCAGCTCTTCGTAAAGACGTTCTTGCAAAATGTTATGGTGGTGACGTTAGCCGTAAGAAAAAACTTCTAGAAAAACAAAAAGAAGGTAAGAAACGCATGAAACAAGTGGGAAGTGTTGAAATTCCTCAAGATGCATTCTTAGCAGTTCTTAAATTAGATGATGACAACTCAAATTAATATTTGGGTTGTTTTTTTGCGCAAATTTTACTTTTTTTTGCTAATTGTGATATAATAAATGCTGGTGATAGAAAATGCTAGGTCTTTACATTCATATACCTTTTTGCCATTCTATTTGTCCATACTGTGATTTTTGTAAATCAGTTTCCAATGAAAACCGGCAAAAAGAGTATGTAAAAGCGCTCTGTACGGAGTTGAAAATAAAAAATATTAATAATTATTCATTCAATACCGTTTATATCGGCGGTGGGACTCCATCTAGTATTTCGTTAAAACTTTTAGAAACTTTACTAGAAAGTCTTACTAAAACTATTGATGTAAATAAATTAATTGAATTTACAATCGAAGTAAATCCACAAGATATTAATGAAGAACTAGTAAAAATTCTTAGTAAGTATCACATAACAAGAGTTTCAATCGGTGTACAAACTTTTGTTCCAAAATTACAAAAGCTAATTAATCGTTTCATAACTGAAGAGGAACTTAATAAAAAAATCAACCTTTTAAACAATTATCAGATTAATAATATTAATGTTGATTTAATGTATGCCATACCTTCTCAAACTTTAGAAGATGTTGATATAGATTTATCAATCGTAACAAAATTAAATATAACACACATTTCCTATTACTCACTTATTTTAGAAGAGCACACAATCTTTTATCATCTAGTTAAACAAAATAAACTTAAGCTAATTTCTGAAGATTTAGAAGCCAAGATGTATCATCACATCTGTAATATCTTAAGAAAAAATAAATTTAATCGCTATGAAACAAGCAATTTTGCAAAGAAAGGTTATCGATCAATTCACAATCTCATATACTGGAATTGTGATGAATATTTGTCATTAGGTGCTAGTGGTAGTTCATACTATAATCATTGTCGTTTTATGACTACCAATAACATTAACAAATATATACAAGGTATTAATAACCATAAAGTTGAATTAGATGAGACAATAAATTTATCAATGCAGGAAGAAAAAAATGAAACAATAATTCTAGGACTTCGTAAAAAACAAGGTATTGATATAAATAGGTTTAAACAAAAATTTGGTATTTCCATCTTTGATGCTTATCCAAATATCAATTATTTAATAGAAGAAGGTAGTCTTAAATTAAATTATAATCATGTATATATTCCTGATAAATATGTTTATATAACAAATCACATTATTCTAAAAATTATTTAGAAAGATTTGATATAAGTGAGAAAACATAATAAAAGCATATTAATGATATCAATTATTCTGACAATTATTGTTGGTTTTATTATTGGTGTCATATCAACTAGTCAATTAAGAAGAGAAAACTATCAATTAAGTTACCAAGATATTCCTTATCTTCAGGTATTTTTAAATTCATTTTCGTTAAATTATTGGTACTTTTTCTTATTATGGTTAGTTGGCATAATTCCTTTAGGTTTTATAATTGCATATTTTATAATATATTTTAAGAGTTTTATGGAGGGAGTAACATTTGGCATTATTGTCAAGAGTTCTGGACTTTTTGGAGTTGCGACGTTCATAAAATTTGGTTTTCTCGAATTATTTTTAATATTTCCGTTACTCTATTATGTAGGTTATCAGTCTTTAAAGTTAAGTTTCAGAGGAAAAGACATGCTAAATTCTAAGAGTAATTATTTTAAAGTTATTATTGTTGCGACAATATTTATCGTAATATACGCATTATTAATATGTATAAAATTTAACTTTGTGGAGGCAAAGTATGAATGATTTGATCAGTGAATATCAACATTATCTCGTCTCAGAGAAGATGAAAAGTGAAAATACTGTACATTCGTATGTCAGCGATTTACAGAACTATATTTATTATTTAAATGAAAAGCAAGGCATTGATGATATTAGAGATGTAGATACAAAAACTATTCAAAAGTATCTTGCATATTTAAAAAAACTTGGATATAGTCCAACATCAACTAGTAGGGCATTAAGTGCTATCAAGAGTTTTCATAAATTTCTTTATTTAGAACATCGTACTTTAGAAAATCCTGCGACAAATTTGTCATCTCCAAAACTTGATAAAAAGCTTCCAACTGTCCTTTCAGTAGAAGAAGTAATCAAACTTTTAGATTCATTAGATGATTCTACTCCAATCCATCATCGCAACAAGGCAATGATTGAAATGGTTTACGGTACAGGACTTCGAGTATCAGAATTAGTTGGTCTAAAACTTCAAGATTTACATTTAACTAATAAGATGATATCGGTAAAAGGTAAAGGAAATAAAGAAAGAATTGTACCGATAAATGATTACGCAAATAAAGTATTGCGTGAATATATCATTAATTCAAGGCCCAAACTTGCCAAGCCTTCAAAAGATAACGGTTATGTCTTTTTAAATCATCTCGGCACCCCAATATCTAGACAAAGTTTTTTCTTAATTTTGAAAGAACAATGTAACAAAGCTGGCATTACTAAAGAAGTTTCACCCCATACCTTACGCCATTCATTTGCCACCCATTTACTTGAAGCAGGTACTGATTTACGCCTAATTCAAGAAATGTTAGGCCATGAAGATATCTCAACAACGCAGATTTACACTCATTTATCTAATCAAAAATTAAAAGAAATTTATAAAGGAGCACACCCACATGGAAAATAAAAAATTTAAAAGAATATTTGTAGTAGTTACTGATTCAATGGGAATTGGAGCAGCATACGATGCCAAAAAATATGACGATTTAGGCGCAAATACCTTTGGTCATATTGCAAACTTAAGTGAAAATTTCAATGTACCAACCCTAACAAAACTAGGAATTGGCAATATTTGTCCTAATAACAAGACCCCCTTTATGGCAAAACCAATGGGAATTGTCGCAAGAATGATTGAACAAAGTGTTGGTAAAGATACTTTAACAGGCCATTTTGAAATGATGGGATTAAAGGTTACTACCCCATTTCCATCCTTTACTGAAACTGGTTTCCCAAAAGAATTAATTGATGATTTAGAACAATTTAGTGGTCGAAAAGTTATCGGTAATAAGAGCGCTAGTGGTACAGAAATTATTAAAGAATTAGGAGAAGAACAACTAAAAACTGGTGCTTTAATCGTTTATACTTCAGCTGATTCAGTTCTCCAAATTGCCGCAAACGAAGCTGTTATTCCACTTGATGAATTATACAAAATTTGTGCCTATGCAAGAAAAATTACTATTGAAAATAAAGCATGGCGAGTTGGAAGAATCATCGCAAGACCATTTGTTGGTACTTCAAAAGATAATTTTACTAGAACAACTAACCGCCATGACTACGCTTTAAAGCCTTTTGCTAAAACTACATTGAATTTTTTACAAGAGAAGGGCTATGATGTTGTTGCAATTGGTAAAATTAATGATATTTTTGATGGCTACGGCGTAACTGAAGCTACCAGAACAGTGTCAAATCATGATGGTATGTTGAAAACAACCGCATATTTAGACAAAGATTTCACTGGACTTTGCTTTACTAACCTAGTTGATTTTGATGCTTTATATGGTCATCGTAGAAATTTACCTGGATATCGTATGGCAATCGAAGAATTTGATGTTGATTTAAAGAATTTTATTGAAAAAATGCATAATGATGATTTAGTAATAGTTGTTGCGGATCACGGAAACGATCCAATCCATCACGGAACTGATCATACTAGAGAAATGGTACCATTTATTTGCTATCATAAACATATAAATGGTAGAGTTTTACCAGATTTTGATACATTTGCTAATGTTGGCGCAACAATTTGTGACAATTTTAACTGTGAAATGCCTAAATTAGGTACATCTGTACTAGGAGAAATAACAAAATGAGAGAAAGATTTGTAATTAAATTCGATGATAAAGATGATATTGTAGGATATCGTTGGTATAATCCTGATGTAAAACCAATCGGAACTATTCAAATAGCCCATGGGTTGTCTGAACACGTATTAAGATATGATGAATTTGCCAATTTTTTGGTTGATAATGGCTTTCAAGTGCTTGGTGAAGACCATTATCACCACGGAGAGTCAGCAGAAGAACCTTCAAAAGTTGGGGTAATTAGCGATTATGACTTTATTGATGCGGTAATAAAGAGTATAAAACTCGTTAGAGAGGAATTTGCAAGTGAATTTACGGGAATTCGTTGTCTTTTCTCCCACAGCATGGGTTCAATTTCCTCACAAGAATATATTCAACGTTACCCTAATGACTTTGATAAACTAATATTATCTGGTACTGATGTTGGTGATGCAAGATATGGCCTATTAAAAATATTAACTAGTATGACTTCTAAAAATGATCCCGCAAGATGTTCTAAATTAATTAATAAACTTACTTTTGGCGGCTTTCAAAAAAAATTTGAAGAAGATTCTGAATTTAACTGGCTATCAAAGAGTTCTGAAAATATAAAAAATTATGAAGCTGATCCATTATGTGGTGCACCTGTACCTGATATGGTTTATCATTCAATCGCATGTAGTTTAAGAAAATCTTTTAAAAAATCATCAATTGAAAAAGTAAATAAGAATTTAAAAATTTTCATTTTCTCTGGCGCTAAAGACCCAGTTAGTAATTTTGGTAAATCAGTCAATAAACTATATAAAAAATATCAAAAAGCTGGATTAAGCGTTTCTAAAAAATTATATGAAGATTTACGCCATGAATCACTAAATGAAAATGAACGCTATGAAATTTATAATGATGTTTTAAACTTTTTTAAGTCTTAAAAGCCTCCTGTGAGCGATTGAGATTTAAAAAGACGAATATTTATTAATCTAATCGTTTTTAGAAAGCGTTAGGAATCGTTTAAATTCCTAGCGTTTTTTATTTTTTATTTATTTTCTAATAAATTAATTTACAGAATATCAAAATAAAAAACAATATATTTATTAAATTAAAGATTAATAAACGGGGATTAAAAAAAGTTATTAACATCTAAAATAGGTTATGCACATTATTATAAAAATATAAATTTATTGGCTTTTTACTTATGTTTTTTACAAGTTAACATAATATATATTATAGGAAGTAAAATATAAATATAAAAAAATAAAGCAATTGATTAATAAATGTACTATTTCTAATTAATTAAGTGTTTATTTACTGTTTTTTTACTTTTACGACAATTAAACTAACTCATTTTTAGCATTTATGAGTATATTTATTTTGTTAAAATGTTTTAAACCTCAAAATCATTGTTTTTTAACATCTTTTACGCTTATGCGAATAACTTTAGAGTATTAATAGTTAAAACTTAAAAAAAGGCCATTTTTAGGCCTTATTTTTGATTTTTAAACTTGTTTATTAACAGTTTTTCTTCTACTTTTATTAAAATTAATATGTTTTTAATAAAAAAACACCTTTTTATAGCAATCGAAATAAAAAAGTTGGATATTTATCCAACTCGTTTTCTTACATTTGTTATTATAATTCATCAATTTTAGTTAAAACATTGATTCCAATTTTTTCTGCCTCTTCATAAATAGCTAGTGTATATTTATCCTGTATTCGATTAGGAGCGTGTGCATCATCATTAATTATAATTCTTGCGTTCATTTGTTTTGCCAGTAGCCAAAATTCACGTCTAGGGTAAGGAAAATTAATTTCACCATTTTGATAAAATACTTTATCTTGGTAATATGAATTTCTTATACCATTGACATTAATTTCTAAAACTACATTATTTTTAATTGAGGAAGCGATAATTCTTTTTGATGCTTCTTCACATTTTTTATCCCAGTCTTTAATATTCCAGGCAAATATCTCAGGATGTGCTAATATCTTAAATGAGCCTGTTTCTAAGCCTTTGACAACTGTATTAGTGTATATTTCTATTTCATCTTCTGTTAAGGGGTGATCAAATATACTAATGTATTTGCCATTTACAAAAATATAGTGTTGGCCTAAAACCAGTAAATCTAGTTCTTTTTTGAATTTTTCATATAAAGGTTTTAATTCTTCCATGTACTCAATTTCAACACCAAATAACACCTTTATTTCGCCTTTATAGTTATTTCTTGCCCTCTGTAAGTGATCCAAATAAATTTCATCGTATTGTTCTATGCTCATTCTTCTAGAAGCAAGCTTTTTTTGCAATTCTTTTGTGAACGGACCATGATCAGTAATTGCTATAGTGTGATAACCTAGTTGAATAGCTCGTTTTACGTAATCTTCTACATCGCCAATAGCATGTTTACATAAAAATGTATGTGTATGATAATTAGATTCAATCTTTGTTTTCATAATTTAGCCCAAAAATAAGTCGTGGATCGTTTTCTGAGATAATTTTCATCCAACGAGCACTTCTTCCTTTGCCAAGTGGCATGATAATTTGTTCATCACGAAGTTTAAAAAGAATACGATTGATAGTTGAATCACTAGCATTGGGGTGAATTCTTCTAATATCATCTTTTGTAAAATAAACTGGCATCTTTTGTAAAATAGTTACTTCTATTACATCACTCTTAAAAGCTCGTTCTTGTTGAGTAAGTTTTTTAATCATTTCTTGAAGCGTTGAATATGTTTGTGCAATCAATTCGAAGACTAATCTAACAGTATCAGTAGTTTTTAAGTAATTATCTTGGTAATTAATGCTTCCTTTTGCAACTGCAGTATCAATTTTATTTTTAAACGTAGTGTAAGTTTCAAAAAAACTAACATAGTGAATTGAAATTACATCAGATAATAAAATCATGTAGTATAAAGATAAGATTGCTGCAAGCTCATTATGATTAGAATAAGGTTTTAAATTAACCATTTCCATAAACACAATAACTGATAGAAAAATATGCTCAAATTTATCGTTTTTGAACCAATCCTGGTATTTTTCAAGAATTCGTTCATAAGTAAGTCTTAAGCTTACTTTATTTTCAAGTATTGCATTTGAAAATTTAATTGTTGTTTTACCATATATTAAGTTTAAACAATCTAAAATATCACTACCATTAAAGAATAAATGATTAGTGGCCTTATCATAAATCATATTGACAACTTTTTTTATCCCAACAACCATTTGTTCTTCTTTATTTTTAGGTAAAGAATTTTTAGTAATAAGTAATCGTAAACGATTATCAGTAATATCAACACCTATTAAATTAGCTAGAAAAAATGTATCTTTTTCAATTACTTCATTTCTTAAATACTTGGCTTGATCTTTTATTTTTTCTTCATATTCAAGATTCATTCCAAGTAATCGATATGTTGATAACATGTCCATCAAAACATCCGATGGAATTGTATAATGTTTTAATATTTCGAAATTATCCATTATTACACCTCAAGTTTATTATAAAATAAAATTATTTTTTTTGCAACAAAAAGAAACAAAAACCCTAAGAGACTTAGGGCAGTTATTCTGACATTTTCTTTTTATTAATTGCTTCTTCTATTTTAGTAAAAATAAGTGGGACTACATAAATACCTAAAAAGGCAATTAAGAAATGCATTACAATAGTAAAAATAGCATTTTCATGAATATCTTTAGGAACGATGCCATAAATAAGATACGCCACTCCAACTATGGCAAGGCCAATTGCTAATCGTAATAGTTTTTGAAGCTTAGGTACATTACAGCCAAAATTGACCGTTTTTTCCTCTAAAAAGGCTCCACTTGCAAACCCTAGTATCATACCATAACTTTTTAAAAAGTCACGACCGAATAAAAAACTTCCTTCAGAATTCTTAAAGAATAAACAAGGTGTGAAGATAGTTAAAGTTACAATGTACAAAATCCACTTCTTTTCGCCAAACATATCTTGTAAAAATGCACATAGGAAAGCAATTGCCACACCAATGACAATACCGGTTAAAACATCACTTGGGAAGTGAACACCTAAATAAATTCTACTAATTCCGACTAGTATAATGAATGCAATAAAAACAATTCTTACAACAAGTAATCGTTTTGCGTTATATTGTAAACATACTGAAGAATATAATGCGGCACTATTTTGACTATGGCCACTTGGAAATGAAGTTCCTGTTGCCCCATCTTTTAACGATGTATCAACTAATTTTCTTAAATATTCATGTCCTTCATATTCAAACGGTCTTCTTCTATTAACTAAGCCTTTAACAAAGTTATTAATTAAAAATGAAGAAACCAAAGTATAGCCAATAATTAACCCTTTATCTTTATCATATAACCAATATATAATTAGAAATAAAATGATTAAAAACAAACTTCCTAGAATTGTTGAAACAAAATAATTGAAATAATTAAAAAAAGTATTTCGCATTGAATCGAAAAATTCTAGTATTTTCCATTCCAAACTCATATAGCCTCCTATTATCTATGATAAGTATCACGTCTTAATATTTTAGATGCTTTTGAAAGTTCAATTAAAGTTTTTACTTCGTGTATATCTAATCTGCGAATTGCGCCTTCTGAAAGATCATTAATTTCAACACAGCCAAATCTTACTCTAGTAAGTCTTTTTACTTCATAGCCGATAGTTTTAAACATTTCTTTTACTTGGTGATTCATGCCTTGGGTAATAACGATTCTAACTAGAGTTGAGCTATTAGCACGATCAATCGATTCGATACTAACGATTGAGGGTAAAGTTAGTTTACCATTAACCATTACCCCATTTTCAAGTTTATCTAAATCATCTTTATTCATTATTCCCTTAACTCTAACAAGGTATTCTTTTTGAATTCCGCTTTTTGGTCCAACCATCATATTCATAAAATTTCCATCATTGGTAAGCAAGATTACACCTTTAGTGTCGTAGTCTAATCTACCTACAGGAAATATTCTTAAATCTCTATATTCAGAAGGAAGTAAATCCATTACGGTTTTTCTTCCTAAATCATCGTTTACGGTGCTGATACAACTGCGTGGTTTATTTAAAGCGAGGTAAATGGACGAGGTTTTAAATACAACTACATCATCAACACTAACTTCATCACTGGGTCTAACTTTACAACCTAGTGAATTTACTACTTCACCATTAACTTTTACGCGGCCCTCCAAAATTAATTCTTCGGCTTTTCTTCTTGATGTCAATCCGCTTGCGGCAATACGTTTTTGAATTCTTTCCATTTTTTCCTCCTCTTAATTGTCATTTTTATTAAGTAAATTATACCAAAAACGATAATTTATTGCAAGCGATTTAATAACATTTTTTTAGCCTAAAAAAGGGCTCATTTTAGAACTTTTCTAAAGAACCCGCATAATTATTGCAATAAAAAGATAAGTTAGCAAATTTGCCAAAAATAAGGGTATTAAAATTTTGCTATTTTTGCTACTTTTTAAGGCTGATAAATAGGTAATTACAACATAAAAGGTAGTATCAAAACTATTTTGAATTAATGTTGCACATTTCCCATAAAAAGAATCAACACCATACTTTTTATATATTGAAGTCATTGTAAGGAGTGATGATGACCATGAAATCGGTTTTGTTAGCATTTGGATGATTAATTCTGGGCAAAAAAATTTTTCAACTCCGCACAGATGCATTTTTTCGACTATTCCCGAATTTAAAAAAACATTTAGCACTAATACAATGCCAAGCATTGATGGAAACATTTTAAGAAGTGAACGATAACTATCTTCTACTCCTATCGAAAAAGACTCGTATAAATTTACTTTTTTAAATAAGCCAAACAAAAAAATTATTATAATATACAAAACAATTACTTGCATTTAGTGACAAACCTCATAAAGATATCTAATAATATTCCAACAACAAATGCAAATGTACTACAAATTATCATAGCAATGACTAGTGCACAATCGGTAACTCCGCCAAAAGAATTTCTAATACTAATAATGTTTAGTGGAAACATGCTCAAAGTACATACATTGATAGTTATAAAAGTATTAACGCTTGCTCTTTTTTGATAATTATTTAATTTTATATTACCATCAATTAATTCTACAGCTTTTAAGCCAAGCGAGGTTGCGGCGACACCAATACCTAAAATATTTGCCACCAAATTTGCACACACATACTCCATTTCTTTGGAGTTTTTATCTAAATTAGGAAATAGTTTTGAAACCGGCTTTTTAAGTAATTTTGCTAACCGTGAGATTAAACCTGAATCATTAGCAATATTAAAGATACCATTCCAAAACATTATTAATAAAGACATGCTAATAAATGTTTTAAGCGCTTCATTTGTTGAGTTTAAGATTATTGAAGACATGTTCTTTATGTTACCTGTAAAGAAACTGATAATAATACCTAGAAAAAATAAGACAACCCACAGAATACTCATATTAACTCCGCTTATTTAGAACTTTTTCGCAAATCACTTCTTCTTGTTTTAAATACTGAATTACTAAATTGTCATTATTATTAATAACTCGGTAATCTATTTTCTCACAATAAGCAATTGGAACTAAGAGATCAGCTTTTTTTACGAAATAATTCTTATTTTTTTTCATCTTAAAATACAATTCGAACTTAGATATAATCTGTTTATTATGATAAGTGTTAAAACATTCTTTCGCAAGATTTTGATGAAATTCCCAATCGTTGCCACAGCCCAAAGTAACAATCACAATTTCCATATCATCTTTTTCGAAGACACTAACCAATGTTCTCCCCGCAAGTTTTGTGTAACCAGTTTTACCACCGATGGCAACATCGCCTTTTATTAATCGATGTTTATTTGAAAAATACATTTTCTTATTATCTAGTAAATTGGCAACATAATTTTTAGTTGAAGTAATTTCACGAAAAACCGTATTATTCATTGCGTAACTCATCAATAATGCCATATCGTATGCGGTGGTATAATTTTTGGTAGTAGTATCAAGACCACTAGGATTTTCAAATGTTGAATCGTTCATTCCAATCTTTTTAGCAGTCCTATTCATTAAATAAATAAAATCAGATACATTACCACTTAAATGATATGCAAGTACAGTAGCCGCATCATTGCCACTACACAACATCAAGCCATACAGTAAATCTTTAACTGTGATTACATCGCCAACTTTTAAATAGATTGATGATCCCTCACATTGGTTGACAAGATTACTTACAACAATAATATCATTCAAATTATAATTTTCAATGCATGTAATACAAGTCAATATTTTGGTAATTGATGCTGGTAACATTCTTGTTTTTTCATTACTAGCTGAAAGTACGCGATGTGTATTAGTTTCCATCGCAATGTATGATTTGGCGTATGTTGTAACCTTTACTGCTGGAATATCAACTTCAGTTTTTACTATTTTAGTATAAAAGACAGTAATAATAATACCTATATAACTAAGTAACAGAATTATAAATACTATTTTCTTTTTCATTATTTTCACCAATATATAATATGACACAACAAGAAAATATAGCACAAATAAAAGGTGTAGACCCCAATATCTACACCTTGATTATTTACTAAGAAATACTGTTATTAGATTATAAACTTCATCAATTGTTTTATTAAAATCTTCTAGATTAATATTTACTACTTGGCAATTATCTTGATTTTTAAACCAAGTAAATTGTCTTTTTGCATAATGTCTCGAATTCTTTTTAATTAGTTCAACCATTTCATTATAATCTATCTCATTATTTAAATATTGAATTACTTCTTTGTAACCTATTGCTACTTTTGAAGTCATTGAATAATTATTAATACCAATATTTTTAACTTCTTCAATTAAACCATCTGCTAGCATTTTATCAACGCGTTTGTTGATTCTATCATATAACGACTCACGATTATCATTCAAGAAAATTATTAAAGCATCATATACTAATTCGTTCTTTTTAGAACGTGAAGTATTATCAACATTAGATGAAATAAGTTCAATCGCTCTTAGGACCCTTTTTCGATTGTTTGGATGGATTTCACTTGCTTTATCAGGATCAAGATTAGCTAATACTTGATGTAACTCTTCATTAGTTAATGAATCGTATTTACTTTGTTCATTACTTCGTTTTTCTTCTAAGAATTGATAATTTTTAATTACCGAGTCAATGTATAATCCGCTTCCACCAACAATTAAAGGGACTTTATTTTTGCTGGTTAAATCATCAATGCATTCTCTTACACCTTTTTGAAATTCGGCAATCGAGTATGTTTTACCAGAATCTAAGAAATCCATATAGTGATGAATAACTCCTTGCTTTTCATCATCGGTAGGTTTAGCAGTACCAATGTTCATTTTTTGATAAATTTGGTATGCATCTCCATTAATGATATCAGTTTGCAACCTTTTGGCAATTTCAATTGACAATTTTGTTTTACCAGCCGCAGTTGGTCCCGTAATAACAATAACTTTTTTCATTATATTACTCGCTTAAATAATTTTTCAATTTCGTATTTGGTAAACTTAATTATAGTTGGTCTACCATGTGGACAAGTAAAAGGATTTTTGCATTCATCTAGTTTTCTCAAAAGTTCATTTACTTCTTCTAAAGAAATATTCATATTAGCTTTTATAGATTTCTTACAACTCATTGTCATAGCAAGTTCATCTAGTATTACTGATCTATTTGCTTTCTTGTTATTAATCACATTAGAGAATATATCATTTAAATATTCAGATTGCAAATCACTTGGAATCCAAACCGGAATATTTCTAATTAGTAAAGTGTTTGTGCCAAATTGTTCAAATGTTATACCAAGTTTTGCAAACTCATCTTCTTTTTCAAGCACCAAATTAATTTCATAGGCTGGTAATTCCATTTTAAGTGGTATCATCAATTCATATGTTTCTGGAGTAGACTCATTAAGTTTAGAAGATATCATTTCATACATAAATCTTTCCATCCCCGCATGTTGGTCAAGTAGGTATAAATTATCATCTTTTTCTAAAAGTAAATAAGTCTTATTATACTGACCAATATATTTCATATCTTTAAAGAATGAATGATTCTCACTTCTTAATTCAAAAGTTGGTTGTTCGTACGTTTCTTCTTTCAAAATAGGAATAGGTTTAGAAACGATTGGTTCATCAAATTCATAATTAAAGTCTTCATCTAAATCATCATTTTCTATTTTATTAGATTTTTTTATTTCGCCATCTTTGTAAGTAAATGGTTCTTCTTTAACCATTGAATCTTTTGCGGGCAGAGGTGAACTGAATACGAAATCGTCCCATTCAATTTTTTTATTTTCTTCAAAAATTGATTTTTCGTAAACATTAGTAGTTGGTTTTATTTCTTGAGAATAAACCATTTCAATTGATGATAATGCATTTGTTATTGCTTTAGTAATTAATCTTCTTAATTCATATTCATCGGTAAATCTAACTTCTTGTTTGGTTGGATGAACATTAACATCAACTAATCTTGTATCGGCATCAATCATTAAAATAGTTATTGGATATTTTCCAATTGGAAGCGTTGATTTATATGCATCAGTGATAGCAAAAGTTAAATTATTATTTTTAATAATACGATTGTTTATCATCATTGTAATACTATTTTTATTAGATCTAAAAACACTATTAGTAGATGTAAAACCATGAATTTTATACATCCCATTACTATCTTCAAAACTAATCATATTTTTTGCAACTTCATGTCCATAAATACTACGAATAATCATTGCATAATCGCCATCGCCTGTTGTTGCATATAAAACTTTAGAATTGTTGGAAAGAATGAATGCAATGTTTGGATATGCTAGGCTACATCTATTAACAAAGCTTAAAATGTGAGACAATTCAGTGCTAGCATTGCTTAAATGTTTAAATCTGGCAGGCGTATTGAAAAACAAATCTTCTACTTCAATGGCAGTACCTTTAGGAAAAGATATGTTTTTAGTTTCTTTGATAGTTCCTGCAACATATTTTTTTTGGATACCATTGTAACCATCAATTGATGATGAAATAGTAACTTTAGATACACTACTTATTGAAGGTAGAGCTTCACCTCTAAATCCTAGTGTTGCAATTGAAAATAAGTCATCGGCAGTAGCAATTTTACTAGTAGCATGAGGAAGTACAGCTAAGTTTATATCATCTTCAGTCATACCACAGCCATCATCGATGATACTCACCTTTTTTATCCCCGCATCAAATAATTCAATTCTAATAACAGTTGCATTCGCATCAATACTATTTTCAACAAGTTCTTTTACGACACTTGCGGGTCTTTCAACAACTTCACCTGCCGAAATTAGATTAGCAAGTTCAGTAGGCAATTTCTTTATTATTGGTCTATTCATCTTCATTTACCATCGCTTTTAATTTAGATAATGCAACTAAGGCATCAATTGGTTTCATATCATCAGGATTTAATGATTTCAATAAATTCAAAACGTCATCCGCTTCTTTAGTATTTTTCTCAACCACTTGAACAATTGGTTTATGATAGTTTTCAATCGATAAGGTTTTTTGATCAATATTTGACTTAGCTTCTAGTTTTTCTAATAAGTCTTGAGCTCTAAGAGTAACATCAGTTGGTATTTTAGCAAGTGAAGCTACATTTATGCCATAGCTTTGATCAGAAGGGCCATCTAAAACTTTATGCAAGAATACAAGTTCTCCAGTTTTATCAAAATTACTAGCATTAGCTTCAACATGCACATTTTTCAAAAATGGCAAACTTTGATCAAGTGATGTTAGTTCATGATAATGGGTTGAAAACAACGTTTTTGCTTTAGTTACAAAGTGAATATGCTCAATAATTGCTTGCGCAAGTGCCATACCATCAAAAGTTGCGGTACCACGTCCTACTTCATCTAAGATAATAAGACTACGCTCAGTAGCATTTTGAAGTGCATAGTTAACTTCTAACATTTCAGTCATAAATGTTGATTCGCCACTTACAATATCATCACTTGAACCGATTCTTGTGAAAATTTGATCAAAAATTGGTAGTTTTGCGTAAGTAGCGGGAACAAACGAACCCATTTGAGCCATTATGGCAATTATAGCATTTTGTCGCATATAAGTTGATTTACCACTCATATTAGGACCCGTAATAAGTAATATTTTATCATTATTGTAAAGAATTAAATCATTAGGAATGAATGGTTTATCAAGGTTTACCTCAATAACCGGATGTCTTCCACCAACAATTTCCAATTCATCATATAAAGAAAAAGTTGGTCTTACATAATTATTAGTTTTAGCCACAATATTAAAGGCAATAAGCATGTCGATTTCTGAAACTATTTGCGCAACTTTTTGTAGTTTTGAAGCATATTCTTTACAAATATTGCGAATTTCATTGAACAATTCCGATTCAAGTTCAATACTTCTTTCATCTGATCTAAGTATTAAAGCTTCTCTTTCTTTTAATTCTTCGGTAATGTAGCGTTCAGAGTTACTTGTTGTTTGTTTTCTAATATATCCAAATTCATCTTTGTTTAAATTTAAATATGACTTTGTTACTTCAATATAATAACCAAATACTTTATTATAGCCTACTTTCAAATTTTTAATGCCAGTCTTTTCTTTTTCTCTTTTTTCGAGATTAATTAAGAAATCTTTATTTGTTGAACTAATATTTTTAATTTTATCTAATTCTTCACTATAACCAGCTTTTATTACGCCACCATCTTTTAGACTAAAACCTGCGCTTTCATCGATTGATTTATTTAGCAAGTCATATAATTCATCAAAAGTAATTATTTGATTGGCTTTTTTCTTAGCTACTTTACCGTTAATTTTATTTAAATTATCTTTAATACTAGGTAATACGCCAATTGAACGTTTCAATTGAATTAAATCTTTGGGATTTAAATTACCATAACTAATGCGTCCTACAATTCTTTCTAAATCATAAATTTCCATTAAATCTTTTTTTACTTCTTCAACAATTAGGCCATTTTTGGCTAATTCATCAATAAAATCGTGGCGTTCATTAATTGCCTTTAAATCGACTAACGGAAACAAAATGCTTCTTTTTAAAAATCTTGAGCCCATTGCGGTAGAACATTTATCTAAAACACTAAAAAGATTATTTTTGAAACGGTTACCTTTTAATGATTCAACTAATTCAAGATTACGTACGACATTATTATCAAGTCTTAAATAGTCTTTGCTATCATAGTATGCAAAAGGTTGAAGGTGTACTAAAACTCTTTTTTGAGTTTTAACAATGTAGGCAAGTAGTCGTTTTGCACAAACTTTAATATTTTCAGGTAGATTAACATACAAGCTATCTAAATAACTATCTAAGGTATTATCTTCACATATTGAAACTAGAACTCCAAGATTTTTAGTCAAATTGTTACAAACTAATTGATTTAAATTTTTGTTAGAAACTACTTCTTTGATTGAAAGCTTTGAGATCTCACCATAAATTAGATCAAAATTATTGGGGAATTGAGTTATTTTAGATTCACCAGTTGACAAATCAATATACGCAAAAGCATAGCCATTATCTAATTTTTCTATAGCTCCAATGTAATTATTATTTTTATCGCTTAAATATTTTTCATCTATATTAGTTCCAGGAGTAACGATTTTAGTTACATCACGATGAACAATTTTCTTTCCACCAGGTTCTTCTAATTGTTCAACAATGGCAACTTTGTATCCCTTATTTGATAATTTTTCAATGTAGCTATCAACCGCATGATAAGGCACACCACACATTGGAACTTTTTCATTGCCAACCCCCGCATCACGGCCTGTCAAAACAATTTCTAATTCACGGCTTGCAACAAGAGCATCATTAAAAAACATTTCATAAAAATCACCTAGTCTAAAAAAGACTAAAGTGTCAGGGTAATTTTCTTTAATCTCTAAATATTGTCGCATCATAGGAGTATATAAATTCTTATCTATTTTTTCGTACATGCTATCACCTTACATTGTTGATTTTTTATAGATTATATCATAATTCATTTTTTTTGTCATTATTTAACAAATTTTTTATTTTTTTGCTATATAAAAATTTCCTAATATTTTTTTCATAAAAAAAAGAAAAAATAAGATTTCTTGAAATAGTCAAGAAAAAGTAGACACAAAAAAAGCATTAATTAAATCCCTGCTCAGTTCTATACTTAATGGGGGTTTTATATTTTAACGAATAAGCTAATCTTTTACAATGAATCATAGTTGTATCAGAAACAACTACTTCAAAAGGCCTAGTTGAGTTAAAATTTCCTTTTACTATATTTTGATAAGTTATACTTTCTTTACCTCTTGGGATGTATGTTTTACGTGCTTTTGAACGTATATTTAAACTTTTACATACTTTATGGCATAAATTATTACTAAATATCCATCCTGTTTTATTTCTGATATTTTGTGCTATAGATCTATATCCATAAGTTGAATGATGCTTATGGATATTCTTTATTTCTTCTGCTAGTGATATTCTGTTTTTTTGATAGTTATTAATTATTCCTTTACGGTTTAGCCATTTGTAGTATCCGCTTCTTGAAACATTCATTACTATACAAAGTGATTTAATATTAAATTCCCGAGAAAGAGTCTCTACTATTTCGTATTCTTTTCTGATAATTTCTCTAGGGCTAAAAGAACATCCTCCTCGGTGTATCCTTTTTTTAATCGTTCATTCTCAATTCGAAGTAACATATTTTCATATTCAAGTTGTTCAATAGGTGTTAATTCTTTTCTATGTGAATATTTAGCTAATGGATTGCCAGGTTTACGTTTATTTTCTAAACCTTCTATACCTTTTTCATTATAACGTTTTAACCAATTACAAATCATTCCATTACTGATGCCAAACTCACGTCCTAAATCATTTATACTTTTTTCACCATCAATAACGTATTTAATAATTTCGTATTTTTGATCTTTTGACCATTCTCTGTTTTTACCGCCTTTCGTTCTTCCCATAATATCATCTCCTTTACCCTATTATATCATAACAAAAAATGTAGACACTTTTTTTGTGTCTACATTTATTTTACCATTTCAATTTCTCTTATTTTTTTATTATATATTTATTTATTGCAAGTGCAGTTGGATAAGAAATAATTATTCCTACCAACAATTCCACTAGTCCATTAATTCCTACAAAAAGAACCATAAAATGAAGTGGATTAAGAGCATTTAAAGCAGTAACAAAACTTTGAATATATTCAGTCTGATAGAACAAGATAACTAACGTACTCGTAAAAAGAATAGTATTCAAAAGTGGCATAAGAACAGATGCTGCTAAAGCAGAAATTTTTGAATTCTTGTTTCTTAAAATATCAGCAACAAATCCTGAAATTCCACCCGCAACAATTCTTGTTGGGACGCATACTAGGAAAGTAAAGAACGGATTAATAGAAAATAGTGTAGCTCCAAACGCACTATATCCAAAGCATTGTACATAACTTATTAATCCAAAAATTGTTCCTAGGATTAAACCCATCTTATAGCCACCAATAATAATTCCAATTGATATAGGAATTATGGTTAGGGTTATTTCAACAAATGCCTTAATTGGCAAAAAAGATAGTACTACTATTAATGCTGATAAAACAGCTGCTAATGTTATATATTTAATTTTTTCATGTTTTGTCATATCTTACCTCATTATATTAAGTATATGCATACTTTTATTTCTTATTCAATAAATTCAAATTCGTAGTCGAATACACAAACCGTGTCACCAGACTCAACGCCTAGTCTACGTAGTTCAGCGTCAACACCTAAATCGCGCAATTTTTTAGCAAATAATCTAACATTTGCTTCAACATTGAAGTTAGTTCGATCGAATAGTTTTTTAACTTCTTCACCTTCAACGTGATATACGCCAGAATCGTCTTTTCTAATAGTAAAAGCAGGACCTTTAGGAACAAAATTATATTCAACTACTTCATCTTTAGCATCCTCAATTGGCTTATATTTTTTTGCTTCTTCTAGAGTGTCTGCTATTTTATATAATAAATTTTGAACATTTTCTTTCGTATATGCAGAAATTGGAATTACATCGTTTATGCCTGTGGCTTTTTTAAATTCTGCTAAATTTGCTGCAGATTGTGGTAAATCCATTTTATTAGCTACAACGATTTCGGGTCTTTTTAACAATTCTTGATTAAATTGTCCTAATTCCTTTCTTATCTTAAAATAATCATCTGCAGGAACACGACCATCAGTTGCACTCATATCAATGATATGCACTATTACACGTGTTCTTTCAATATGTTTTAAGAATTGAATACCAAGGCCAGCACCATCAGATGCTCCTTCAATTAAGCCTGGTAAATCAGCCATAATAAAACTTCTTCCATCACCTACACCAACGACACCAAGATTAGGGTGAAGAGTTGTAAAATGGTAAGCCGCAATTTTAGGTTTAGCTTTGGAAACTATTGATATTAATGTACTTTTTCCAACACTAGGGAATCCCACTAAGCCGACGTCTGCTAGAACTTTTAATTCAAGTTGAAGGTTACGTTCAACACCTGGTACACCTTTTTCACTAATTTCAGGAGCGGGATTTCTTGATGTAGCAAAGGCAGCATTTCCTTTACCACCTCGTCCACCTTCTGCAACCACTACTTCTTGACCTTGTTTAGTAATGTCACCGATTACAATACCTGTATCAGCATCCATTATTGTTGTTCCAATTGGCACTTTAACATAAGTGTTAGAACCAGCTTTACCAAACATATCGCGAGACATTCCATCTTGGCCACGTTCTGCTTTAATTTTTCGATTGAAACGAAAATCTAATAATGTTGTAAGGCCTTCCTCACCAACCATTATTACACTTCCACCTTTTCCGCCGTTTCCACCAGATGGGCCACCCATAGCTACGTATTTTTCGTGACGGAAAGCAACAACACCATCGCCACCATCACCTGCTTTAACATATATTTTAACGCTATCTACAAACATGTAAAAGCACCTCCTAAATTCAAAATAAAAGCACTTGAAAACAAGTGCCTCGGTTTTTGTCAACTATTCCACAGGATAAACAGAAACTTGTTTTTTATCCATACCCTTGCGTTCATATTTAACAATACCATCAATCATACAGAATAAAGTATCATCTTTACCAATACCAACATTGTTTCCTGGATGAACTTTAGTTCCTCTTTGACGATAGATAATAGAACCAGCAGTGGCGTATTGACCATCAGATAATTTAGCACCTAAACGTTTAGATTCAGAATCACGTCCGTTCTTAGTAGAACTAACACCTTTTTTAGATGCAAAGAATTGCAAATTAAATCTTATCATGATGTCACCTCCTATTATTAATTTTCAATTTTGACTTTTAAATGATTTTGATAATTTGCTTGTATACTTTCTAATGTTTCAATCAAGTTATCAATAATTTTGGTAACAATTGAAATATCATAAGTAGACATTTTAGAATATTCAATATTCTTTAAACAAATATATCCAACTGCATCATCTTGAATTACTTCAAAAAGATCGGGAATTAACTTATCAAGTAAGTTAATGCTCATAATAACTGCAGTGGAAATACCGGCACACACAATGTCATTACCAGAATCGGCATAACTTGCGTGTCCATTTACTTCGAAGTTGATATACAACCCCTCTTTTTTCCTAAAGACAGCTTTAGTCATAAATTACGCTTCAATAGTATTGATAACTACTTTTGTGTAAGATTGACGATGACCTTGTTTTTTGTGGTAATTCTTCTTTGCTTTATACTTGAAAACAATAATTTTTTTGCCACGACCTTGTTTTTCAATAGTACCAGTAACTTTAGCACCATCAACAAGTGGTGTACCTACTTTATCACCTGCTAATAAAACTTGATCAAATACTACAGTTTGACCAGCTTCACCATCAAGTTTTTCAACGTAGATTGTGTCACCTTCTGCTGCGCGATATTGCTTACCGCCAGTAACAAAAATTGCGTACATGTTGCACCTCCTCATTCAATTATTTTTAAGACACGCCATAGGGGTGGCATTAGCACTTATTACCCTTTTTGTGCGGTTGCTAATATGTAGCGTACTTATTATAACACATTATATGTTTTTTAGCAAGTAAAAACCTTTTTTATTGCTAATTTGTGAAATTATATCTTTCATTTGACTTAACACTTCTGTTATATAAAATTGTTAGTTTAGGTCTATTATATCGCAATATTGCAAAAGAAAGATACGATATAATGCCATTTGCAATCGCAATAGGTAGTCCAAAATATAAACAACACTTAGGATTGATTAACAATATTAAAAATCCTAAAATAATTGATAAAAAATGAATGGTTTCCCCATACACACATTCCATTAAATATCGTAATAAATACTCACTGTTTTTCGGTTCTCTAACTTTATTCTTTTTGAAATTCGTTAATTGGCCCAATTCAGGGATTTTATCTTTCCATTTTTTTATTTTAATTGCCTCATAAAATTTACGTTCCCATTTAAATATTTTAAAAGCTTTGTATTTATAGTCAAACCACTTTTCTGGTAAGCGTCTAATTACAAAAGCAATTATGGCATCTATTATAAAAACCACTAAAATATCAATACTTGTCCATTTCAAAATATACAAAATATCTGTACAACCTCTTAACAAATTTAATAAGTAAACGATAATCAAAGTTATTGATATTATTACACTGTAAATTATCATATATTATTCCTCATAAGTTAATGGAATTTTGTAAGTTTCTTCATATACTTCTTTCCACATTTGATAGTTTTGAATGCTTAACTTTTCAGAGGAGTCCTTTAAATTCAAAGAAGTATCAGGAAAAATTGGTTTAAGAAAATTAACAGTATATTCTTGTATTTTGAAACCATCTTTATCATAATTTGTACTATCAGACATTGTAATGAAACAAGGAACAATGGGGACATTAGTTTTTGAAGCATACCTAAATGCACCGGCTTTTAAAGGCCTTGGTTTACGATAATTCCACCACATTGCTTGTTCAGGATAAATCAATACAATATCACCTCGTTTTAATATTGTATCTATAGCATGATTAAAATTCTTCATTGTGTTGTAATTAGAACTTAAAGGGAGGGTATCACAGTGTCTAAAGAAATAGCCATAAAGACCTATAAAAGAATAATTGCCTTCTTTTATCACTTTATAAAATCTTTTTTTAGTTTTCTTTAGATAGGTCTTTAAAACTTCGTGCAGGGCAAAATTATCATAAGGATTAAAATGATTACAAGTAATAATAAACCCGGTATCTAAGTTGGATAAATTATCTAAGCCTAATACTTCTTTTATGATCATATCTTCATTCTTTATTAATTTATCAATAAATTTTCTAGCAATATAATTGGCAATTATCGTATTAATTTTACTTGTTAATTTCTTATTCAAATAATCAACTTCGTTTGCCTCTAAAGGTTTAGCAGGCAAATCATTTTCTACATCAATATCAAACTTTTTTTCTTTTTCAAATTCATTAATACGATTTAATACTTCAAGGCGCTCTTTACTTTTTTCCATAATTAAGCTTCCTTTATTACTAAATTAACATAACGATTTTCTTTTGTTGTTTCTAAAATAGCAAGTTTCTTTAAAGATTTCTCAATTTCCAAATCTTTTCGTTTATGTTCTTCCGTATAGTTTTCTAGCATATATTTAATAATTTCATAGAAAGTTGTTCTTCTTGCATATTTCCAAAATTCATCCGCATATTTAATATTAGAATAATGCCATGGTTTGGCAGTAAGTTTAAAATGAACAATTTTAGGATTTTCAGGTGAATTAACATCTATAAATAATGGTGAACGATTCCAACTTTTATCTAAATACTTTACCTTATCCTTACAAATAACATTTAAATAGTCTTGATCGGGGGCCACAATAAACTTAACAATTGCAAGCATTTTAACAAATCTTTCATAAATTTTATCTTTTCTAAGTTTGTTTAGATTCATTACTAAAATGCCAGAATTGAAATATTGGTCAGCTTTTACGCCAAGGGCTAATAAAGTATAGTTTTTGAACTCATCACACGAATTTACAACATCATCACAAATAACACCTAGATAGTGGTTCTTAATATTATTGTTATACAATTTAGAAATATCATCTAAAATTATTATATCAGCATCCAAATATAATGCTTTATCATATTCAGGAAATAAATCCGCAATAAATAGTCGATAATATATTGCGTTGGTGTAATAATCTCTTGTATGTAATTCTGTTATTGCGTTAATTCGTTCATTCACATTGACAAAGTCGATTTTACAATAATCACTATTTTGATATTTCATTAACATTTCTTTATATTCATCATTAATACCATTATTTAAAACATGGATGTTATAAAAATAATTTTTTGATGTTTTTTCGAACATTGATTCTAAGGTAACACCCAAAAAAGGAGCATAACCATCGTCAACCGCAAAAAAAATTGGAATGATTGATTTTTTGTTTATTTGATTCATATAATACCTCCGTTTTACATGTTTCAAGTATAACATATGGTATCCAGTATAATCAATCTATGTTTTTTAATTTACCTATAAACAAATAAAAATGTGAGTAGAAAAATTCTACTACCAATTCTCTTAATAGTAGAATTATAAAATTAAAGCCTTTTTACTTGAAAAAAATGTTATTTAATGCTAAAATTGCCTTATGAATGAAATTAATAACTATAATAATGAAATAAACAACGAACAAAATGTCCGTTCTATAATTGCAAGCAATTTAACTAAATATCGAAAGAACTTAGGTCTAACCCAATTAGAGTTAGCCGAGAAACTTAACTACTCTGACAAAACTTTGTCTAAATGGGAACGAGGTGAATCAATTCCTGACATTGTAACGTTAAAGCAACTTGCAAGTATCTTCGGTGTTTCAGTTGATGTACTAATCAGTGAAGAAGGTACTTCTACTGCATTTGTTCGAAAAAAAGACAAGAAACCGCCAACTAGACGCAAAATCATTTGTGTTAACCTATTATCGGTAGCATTAGTTTGGCTTGTTGCGGTATTCATATTTGTATTGTTGTCGCTGATTTTAAAAGACCAAAGTAAACTATGGTTATCCTTTATATATGCAATTCCTGTATCAGGAATAGTGCTATTAGTATTCTCATGTATTTGGGGTAACAATATTTACCGCTTCTTGTTTACTTCTTTGATTGTATGGACTTCATCGTTATCTGTCCATCTAACAATGAACTTATTTAATGTTCAAAATGGTTATATGCTATATTTCATATCAATTGTGTTAGAAATAATGGCTTTCGTATTCTTCATTATATTAAAGAAAAATAAGAAAAATTAATCAAACAAAAATTAAGCCCACAGAAATACTGTGGGCTTGTTTGTTTTTTTAGTAATGGTATACCTTTTGTTTTGTAATCATAAAGAATAATGAAATTGCTGTCGCAAAAACTTCTGCTACACAAATTGCAAACCATATTCCATCAACACTAATAATTAAAGGTAGCATTAACACTGATCCAAGTTGAAAAACTAATGTTCTTAAGAAAGCAATTAATGCAGAAATAGCTCCATTGTTAAGTGCTGTGAAGAAACTTGAGCTAAATATATTAAATCCTGTTAAGATAAATGCAAATGAGAAAATTCTAAATGCATGTACAGTTAAAACATACAAGTTTTGATCATAGCCAACAAATATCTTAGCAAGTGTTCCTGCTAATAATTGTGCTATTATTGATAATGTTATACCAGTAGTAAACATAATGGCTATACTTTTCTTACGAACATTTTTTAATTCATCATAATTTGTAGCCCCGTAATTGTAACCAACGATTGGAGCAGTACCGATTGAATAACCAATAAATATAGCAACAAAAACAAATTGCACATACATTAAAACACCGTATGTGGCAACACCATCTTCGCCTATATACTTCATTAATTGAAGGTTATAAACCATTCCTACAATTGATGAAGAAACATTAGACATCAATTCCGATGAACCATTTGCGCAAGCAGCCAATAATTCTTTAATCGATAACTTAGTTTTAACCAATTTTAGTAAACTATCATTTGGTAAAATGAAATATATTAGTGGAATCAATCCACCTACAACTTGACCAATGCCTGTTGCTACAGCTGCACCCGCAAGACCAAAGTTAAATACCGCAACAAATAAATAGTCTAATACAGCATTAGTGGTACCTGCCGCAATCGTTACAATTAGTCCAATTTTAGGTTTTTCGGCAGTGGCTAAAAAGCTTTGAAAAACGTTTTGTAACATAAATAAAGCCGTAAAGCTTGTAACAATTCTACCATATAACACACAGTTATCAATCATTTCATCAGATGCTCCAAGCAAATATGAAACAGGTCTAATAAAGATAATACCTATAATACTTAATATTAATCCCAATATTGTCGTAAATACTATCATCATGGAAAATATTTTATTTGCTTTTTCATTTTCTTTTTGACCTAGGGTTTTTGATACTAAAGCACTGCCACCAGTACCAATCATAAATCCCATACCACCCAATATCATTATAAAAGGCATAACTAAATTTAGTGATGAAAAAGCCGATTTTCCTACATAATTAGAAACAAAAAATCCATCTATTACCCCATATATTGATATTATTATCATCATAATTATTGATGGAAATACAAATTTTAACAGTCTCTTTAATGTAAAGTGATCTGACAATTTTATTCGCATATTCTTCCTCCTATAACTCTTGTTTTTATATTTTTATAATTCTTTAAACTTTCCTGTTTTACATTGTATACTACGAAAGTTAGAATGTTTGACATTCAGCAACTCATCCATTTCTTCTGCTAAACGTCTATACTTTGCACCTGTGTGATGGACCAATATATAGTTACTTTTTTAAACTTCCCGCTATAGAGTTTACAAAAACTTCTTATCGTGCTGAAATTGAAAATACCCAAATAGGTGAACAAATTGTTACTTCTTCAAATTGGTTAAAATCAATATCATTTTTTTCTAATGGCATTCCCCAGCGATGCATTCCAAATCTACTACACCACCAAAAGTCTAAAATACCATCTACTTTTTCAGTAGTTTTTAATTCATATAATACTGCACCAGTTTTATTAGCTTCTTCTAAAGCAATGTTTTTAGTATATCCCATTCTTGAAAAGTAAACAACTATTTTTTTACGGTTAGTGCCAATATTATTATATTTTGAATAATCAATAACAAAGTGCTCTTGTTTCCAAAATATGATTGCAGCATAACCAGTAATAGCTTGGCAGAAGCAAAAATAAAAAGATAGATGCAACGATATTAGTAATTTCATTTACAATTAGAAGGGCAATACCTGAAAAAGTTAAATCTTGAAATAAGATTTCTGAAAATATGGAAGCATTTGGTCCATCCCAAGAGCCTTTCCAGTAGGATCAATAAGCATACAAAGTGACCCAAACAATGCTCCAATCCCAATAAAGAGGGTCCAAAAAATTAAAATTTTGCGTGTTTTGTTGTATCTTGAGGAGATTTTCATATTTTTTCTCCATTTATATCTCATTTAAAAGCCCGGTTATTAATAACCGAGTCCTTTTTTTGCAATATAATACTATATTAAGTATAGCACAACATAAATAAAATAGCAAGTAAAAGCCCCACGAAGTTCATGAGGCAATTTTCCTATTCTTTTATTACTTTTAATAAAATTTATAAAATATTTTTACCTTTATCTCAACAATTTATTATTCTACCCACTTGTTAATTGTATTTCTAACTCGTAAGTCAATATCAACACGAGTTGCAAGACATTCTTTTGGAAATTTATTTGCGTCAGCAAAAGCTAATTTAACAAACAAATTATGATCAATTGGCAACATCATTTTCATTAGGCTTTGAGAAAAGACAAAATGTGTACCATGTTCATAAGTATATACTTCTACAGTACAGTCATGTTTATTTTCATTTAATCTTTCTTCCATACGATGAATATATTTAGAAGTATCCCATAGTACATCATCATCGGCTCCAATAAGTAATAATTTACCTTTAATATTTTCTACTTTAATAAATTCATCTTCTGTTATTGGATGAGCATTTCTTTTATTTTATTATAGCACCAAATAAATAAAGTTTCAATTAGTTAGCAGCCAGTAACCTTTATATATTAAAGAAAGCGAATGATTAAATCACTCGCTTTGTTTGATAATTAATTTTTTCTTGGATTACGAATATTTGCTTGTGCAGCTGCAAGTCTAGCAACAGGAACACGGAATGGAGAGCAAGAAACATAATCTAATCCTACTTTATGATAGAATTCAATTGACTTAGGATCTCCACCAGTTTCACCACAAACACCTACATGTAAATCACTTCTTGTAGAACGACCAAGTTTAACAGCCATTTCAACAAGTTTACCAACACCATTTTGGTCTAAAGTCTTGAATGGATCTTCTTCGAAAATCTTGTTTTCATAATAAGCTGGTAAGAACTTACCTGCGTCATCACGAGAGAAGCCAAATGTCATTTGTGTTAAGTCATTTGTACCAAATGAGAAGAATTCAGCATCTTTTGCGATTTCGTCTGCTAATAATGCAGCACGTGGAATTTCAATCATTGTACCAACATGATATTGCATATCTAATCCTGATTCAGCAATTAATTTATCTGCTGTAGTAGAAATGATATTCTTAACAAATTTTAATTCTCTTTCTTCAAGAACAAGTGGTACCATAATTTCTGGAGAAACTAACTTACCAGTTTTCTTAGAAACGTTAATAGCAGCTTTGATAATAGCAGTAGTTTGCATTTCACAAATTTCTGGATATGTAACTGCTAGACGGCATCCACGGTGACCCATCATAGGGTTAGCTTCATGAAGTTCAGCAATACGATCTTTAACTTCTGCTACGCTCTTATTAATAGCTTTAGCTAATTCTTCGATTAGTGAATCATCTTGAGGTAAGAATTCATGTAGAGGAGGGTCTAATAAACGAACATTAACGTTCATACCATCCATGATTTCATATAAATCTTCGAAATCTTTTTGTTGCATTGGTTCAAGTTCAGCTAATGCTTCACGACGACCTTCAACTGTATCTGCTAAAATCATCTTTCTCATAGAGAAAATACGATCTTTATCAAAGAACATGTGTTCAGTACGGCATAGACCAATACCTTGTGCACCAAAGATAACTGCTTGTTTAGCATCACGAGGTGTATCAGCATTAGTACGAACCTTTAAAGCACGCATTTCATCAACCCAACCCATTAATCTACCGAAGTAACCAGCAGTTAAATCTGGGCTAACAGTTTTGATTGCGCCAAGGTAAACATTACCTGTAGAACCATCGATTGAGAAAGTATCTTCAGCAGTATAAACTTTACCATTGATAGTAACAGTTTTTGCTTCTTCATCAATAACTGCAGAACCGCATCCACATACGCAGCATTTACCCATACCACGTGCTACTACGGCAGCGTGTGAAGTCATTCCACCACGCATAGTTAAGATTGCTTCAGATGCAACCATACCAACGATATCTTCAGGAGAAGTTTCAGCACGTACTAAAACAACTTTTTCACCATTAGCATGTCTTGCTTCAGCTTCTTCTGCAGTAAATGCAAGTTTACCAGTGCCAGCACCAGGACCTGCTGCTAAACCAGTTGCGATTGGAGTTGCATTCTTTAATTCTTTCTTATCAAATTCAGGTAATAATAATTTATCGAAAGATTGAGCATCAATTCTTAATACCGCTTCTTCTTTAGTGATTAATCCTTCATCTACTAAATCACAAGCAATCTTTAATGCTGCAGCTGGAGTTCTCTTACCATTACGAGTTTGTAAAAAGTATAATTTACCATCTTCAACAGTAAATTCCATATCTTGCATATCACGATAGTGATTTTCCATTAATTTAATAGTTTCCATGAATTGATCATATACTTTAGGCATACGACGTTTTAATTCATCGATATGTAAAGGTGTACGAATACCCGCAACAACGTCTTCACCTTGTGCATTAGGCAAATATTCAGCTGAAACAACTTTTTCACCAGTACCAGGGTCACGTGAGAAAGCAACACCTGTACCAGAAGTTTCACCTTTATTACCGAAAGCCATTGATTGAACGTTAACTGCTGTACCCCAAGAGTAAGGGATGTTGTTCATCATACGGTATACGTTAGCTCTAGGGTTATCCCATGATCTAAATACAGCTGTAATAGCTTCTAATAATTGAGTATATGGATCATTAGGGAAATCTTCACCAAAAGTTTTATGATAATATTTTTTATATCTATTAACTAATTCCTTAAGTTCTTCTGCAGTAACTTCAGTATCTAGTTTATAGCCTCTTGAACTCTTTAATTCTTCTAACATCTTATCCATATCAGTTCTAGGATGACCTTTTGCGATGTTTGTGAACATTAAGATAAATCTACGATAGCTATCATAAGCAAATCTTTCATTACCAGTTTCTTTTGCTAAAACATCAACAGTTTCATCATTTAAACCTAAATTTAGGATTGTATCCATCATACCAGGCATTGAAACTCTAGCACCAGAACGAACAGAAACTAATAGTGGGTTATGATCACCACCAAATTTTTTGCCAGTTTCTTTTTCAATTGATTTTACAGCTTCGTAAACTTCCTTGATAAGATAGTCAGGTAAAGTTTTACCAGAATCATAATATAATGTACATGCTTCAGTAGTAATTGTAAAACCTTGAGGAATTGGAACGCCAATATTAGTCATTTCTGCAAGGCCTGCCCCTTTACCGCCTAGAAGATTACGCATTGATGCATTACCTTCTTTAAATAAATAAACATATTTATGCATATATTTTTCTCCTTTTCTAATATAATAATAGTTTTTTACTATTAAAATTACTTATCTATTATAACATATTTTACCATTCTTGGCAACAAAAACATATATAAAACAAAAAAAATAAGCTATTTTTTTAATATTTAATAGCTTATTTTAGCTTTTTTTATTCATTTTCTATGATTATTGAAGTTTTTACTGCGTTAGTATATTCTCCACTTGGATAGTACTTGGCATACTCACCTGCTAATTTGTCTGCAACATTTCGATAATTCTTTATAATGATGGTAGCAAGGTCCTCAACATTATCCTCGGTAGTTCTAATACTAATCTCTTCTACTCCTGTAAATAAATCCTTTTCAAAGATTTCAACTGATTTAGGAATGAACAGGTTAATCTTCTTACAATTTCTAAAAGCCCCATACGAGATTTTCTTTAAATTTTTTGGCAAATTCACTAAACTTAAAGCTTTACAATTACTAAATGCATTACTTTCAATTGTTTCAAGTTTATCATTAAATGTTATATCATCTAATTTTTCGCAATAACTAAAAGCATATCTCCCAATTGATGTAATATTTTCTGATAATTCTATTCCCTTCAAATGCTTTGAATTATAGAAAGCATAATCAGCAATCTTCTCGACTGTTGTAGGAACTTTATAAGTTAAAGGATTATCATTTGTAGGACCTTTTGCGACAGGGAATTTAACTAAAATAGTTTTTTCTTTATTAAATAAAACTCCTGAAACACTAGAAAATTTAGTATTTTCATCTGAAACATTTATTTCAGTTAAACTTGTAGCATTTACAAAAATACTATTCCCAAATTCATTTGTAACTAATTCTTCATCACTAGGTATACCATTTCCAATCCATTTAATGTTTTTACCCAATTTGATTGTTATGACATTAGAAAAGCTAGCAAAATCATTAGAATCGATTAACATTGTAACTGGGATGTTATCAATTGTATCAGGTATTTCAATTTTAGCTTTATAAGTGTTAGAATTATTTTGTAATCTTTTCAAAATGTATTCATTTTTCTTTTCATCAAGTATTACTTCAGAAAATATTTTTTCTGCCGCAAGTAATTCTTCACTTTTTCCTTTTGTTGTTTCGCTTTTCTTATTTTTAACAACTATAACAATTAGTGTAGTTAAAACTACTAATAATACTGATATAATAATAATTAAATTACGTTTTTTCATATTACACCTCGCTTTTATTATATACCAATTTAAGGTTTTTTAAAATCCATTTGCGATAATTTCATCATTTTTTAGATTATTTAAATGGTATAGGACAACAAGATGCTTAATTTTTTCTTCTTTTTGAACTTTAATATAGTTCACAACGTTCAAATAGACTAAAACTAAAAAAATAATAATTACTCCATAAAGTTTAAATATTAATGAAAAGATTATAAAAATCATACAAACTATCAAACTAGATAAAAATATAATTTGTCGAATAAGATACCTATATTTAAAATTTACAAAAAGATTATTGATAATGCGATATCCATCTAAAGGATATATTGGTAATAAGTTAAAGCAAATCATAAATAAATTGTAATTTAATAAATATGTGCAATTTATTTTAGTAATCTTAATTGTTAAGACAAGGGCGATATTTGTAGTAATTCCTACCCATATCTATTAGTAAATTTTTTAATTTATTATTAGTTGTTAATTTGACTTTTATCAACCCACCAATAGGCGTTAATACAATTTCTTCAACACTACCCTTGAATATAATAATCCAAAATATATGACCTAGTTCATGCAAAAAAATTGTTAAGAAAATCATAAAGTAAACACTAAGAAATCCACTAAAGGCATAAAGTACTAGTAGTAGTATACTTAAATAATGTACTTTTATTTTAGGTAATATCTCTAATGTCATATTTAACTCCTTCTTTTTCGATAATTAATTTAAATTGATAATTTCCATTTTGATCTTGTAAGCCATTTCCTATTATAGTTTTTTTAGATACATAACTATATAAATTGAAATTACAAGTAGTTAAGCCAATATAGGTGTAACAAATATTATCTTGTGATAAGACTGTTATTGTATATAAACCATCTTTATCTTTGGTCTTTTTGATAATTATTCCTGCCTCAAAATTATAAACGCCTTCAAAGCTGTTATTATCAATGTAATTTATACCTTCTACATAATTTATACTACCATACAAAGTAGATACATCTACTAAAACATCGTTTCCACCATCAATGGGAATAAAATTTCCAAATATACTATTAAAAATGTTGGCAATCTTAATGAAATTAGTATTTTTTTCAATTGTTTTCTTACCAAAACTAATTTTATCATTTTTTACCGCATAATTATTTCCTAGTATTAGTAACAATAATAATAACGAACTTAAGAAAATTCTTAAAAATAATTTTGTTACATAATTAGATCTTATTTTATTTTTTTCTTCAATTGTTGCATTACTTTTTTGCTTCATTGCTTTACGATATTTTAAAATTAAAGAGTCTTCACGCATATTATCACCATATTAATATATGATTTTCAATAAATATTTAGAACAGTTTATATAATTTTGAACTTCTTTTCATACTATAAAAATCATTTCCAATTATTATGTGGTCTAATATAATCATATCAACATATTTTGACATTTGAATTAATTTTTCAGTAGCTTTTAAATCAGCTAGACTTGGTGTAGGGTCTCCACTAGGATGATTATGAACAAGAATAATGGCACTGGCGGAAAGTTTTACCCCCCATTTAAAGATATCTTTACCATCCATCAAGGATGAATTTATTGTGCCTTGCGTTATTAATTGTTCTTTGATCAATTGACCTTTAACATCTAAATACATAGCATATAAACATTCTTTGTTTTTTAATCTCAATTTTGGATAAAAATATTCAAAAACTGCTTCAGGACTAGTATAAAAAGTATTTTCTTTGCTAGTTTCTAACACCCTAAGTCCTAGTTCAATTGATGCTAGAATTGTAATTGCCTTAGTTTTTCCAATACCTTTAAATTTCATTAATTCAGATATTGTCATATCTTTTAATAAACTTAATTTTTCAATATCATACATTAAGTTTTTAGCAACATCCAATACATTATCTTGTTTTGAACCAGTTCTAAGTAATATAGCAATTAATTCAATATTACTTAGTGAATTAACCCCGTACTTTATTGCTTTTTCTCTAGGTCTATCAAATACTGGCACTTCTTTTAACATTACATCACCTTCATATTAATAATACGTGTGATTTTTATGTATTACTAAAAAAATAGCCAAAAATCGGCTATTTTTTTAATTTATTTCTTATTTCACTTGCTAAATACAAACTACCTAAAAATACCGTAATTGGCTTTTTATTAGTAAGTACGTATTTTACTGCTACATCTAAATTTTCAATACATTTTTTGTTTTTAGATGAAGAAAGGTTATACAAATCTTCAGCTTTAGCACTTCTTGCGTAGGTGTAAGAAGTAAAGATTATTTCATCAAAAGTTTCATCAACCATCTTAATCATTGGTAGTAATTCTTTATCATGAGAAATTGAAATAACTGCTCTTACGTTTGGAATATTTAGCGATTTTACAAACTCCGTAATTCTAGATATACCATCAATGTTGTGTCCACCATCAATGTAGATAACCGGATCATCATTAATTTTTTCTAAACGTCCGACCCATTTAGTATTTTTCAAGCCATTATGTAAATCTTGAATTGATAGTTTTAAATCATCTTTTAACAGGTTAAATGTTTCAATAACTAATAATGCATTTTCAACTTGGTGAAATCCTAGTAAAGATAATTGATAATCTTGACCTTGATAAGTAAAACACGTATCTGATAAATCGCACTTTACGTTTTTTACTTCATTATATTTAGGAAATACAATTTGCGAATTGTGAATATTTGCAACATTTGTCGCAATCATCTTTAGATTTTCTTCTTTTAATCCGCAAACAACAGGGATATTATCTTTTACGATACCTAATTTTTCTATTAATATAGCTTCTTTAGTATTACCTAGTATTTGCATATGATCTAACGCAACATTAGTAATTATACTAACTATTGGAGTAATAACATTTGTTGAATCCAATCTTCCACCCATTCCCACTTCTATTACCGCATAATCTAAATTATTCAGACTTTTAAAGTAACAAAAAGCACATAGTGTGATGAATTCGAAAAAGGTTGGTTTTGGAAAATTATTTTCTTCAAGAATTGGATAAATTTCAATTACTCTATTGGCCATTTTCAACAAATCATCATCGTCAATAGGCTTAGTATTAAAAGCAATTCGTTCATTAAAACATTCAATATATGGTGATGTAAATGTACCTACATTGTAACCTTTTGCCATAAGAACACTAGTTAGCATTGCGACAGTACTACCCTTACCATTAGTACCCGTTACATGAATAGCTTTGAATGAACTTTCGGGATTGCAAAGTAGTTTGCAAAAATATTTCATATTGTCTAGATTAGTTTTTTTTGAAAAGCGTTTTTGAGATTGAACCCATTCAATAAATGACTTGGCATCAACAAAATAATTCATTATTTTTCAAGTCCTTTTAATACTTTTTCAGCTTCTTTTAATTGTTCTTTATAACTTGCAACATTATTTTTTTCTGCTTCTACTTTTTGGGCAGGTGCTTTCGCAACAAAGTTAGGATTATTTAGCATACCTTCACTTCTCAAAATGTCGGCAACTAATTTAGCAATTCTTGCTTTTAATTTAATTATTTCTTCTTCAATATTGATTAATTCTTTTAGTGGAATAACAACATTGACATCATCTAATACACTTACAACTGAATCATCATGTTCAACGTCTTTATCAATTTTTAGTGAAACATAATTAGTGAATTTAGCAAGATATTCTTTATGATGCAATAAGAAATTTCTTAAATAATTTGAAGAAGTTTCTATCGCAACATTAATTTTCTTACTCATTGCAACATTTTTTTTGTTTCTGACATTACGTATAGTAGTAATAATTTCGAATAATTTATCTGTTGCCATAATTTCATCATTATCAAATTCAATACCAGTTGGTTTTGGCCATTCACTTACGGTAATTGAATCATCATAGAAATTTTGATATATTTCTTCAGTTACAAAAGGCATAAATGGATGTAATAGTTTCAATATTGTTACTAATACTTTTGTTAAAATTGCACAAGTATTGCGTTTATGAACTTCATCACCTAACGCAAAATCAACTTTTGTCATTTCTAAATATTTTGAGGCAAAATCATCCCAAGTAAAGTTATATATTGATCTTGCAACTTCACCAAATTCAAAACTATCATATTTTGCGTCAGTGTCTTTAATTAATGCGTCAATTTTTGCTAAAATCCATTTGTCTAAAGAATTTAAATTATTATAATCAATTTCTTCGCCTTGATAATTATTAGCCTCTAAATTAATCTTAACAAATCTTGATATATTCCAAATTTTGTTGATATAATTCCATGAAGATGCCATTTTTTCGTCTGAGTAACGTAAATCTTGACCTGGTGTAGAGTTAGTAGTTAAGAAATAGCGCATTGCGTCACATCCATATTGATTTATTAAATCAAATGGGTCAACACCATTTCCAAGTGATTTACTCATTTTACGGCCTTGTTCATCCCTAATTAAACCATGAATTAAACATTTTTTAAATGGACGTTTCCCCATAAAGTGGCGTGATTGAATAGCCATTCTTGCTACCCAGAAGAAAATAATATCATATCCTGTTACTAAGCAATCAGTTGGAAAATATCTTTCTAAATCTTTAGTATCTTTTGGCCAACCAAGAGTTGCAAAAGGCCATAGGGCACTTGAAAACCAAGTATCTAGAACATCTTCATCTTGAACCCAATCGTCTCCAGCTGGTTTTTCTTTTCCTACATATACTTCATCACCACGATACCAAGCAGGAATTCGGTGACCCCACCATAATTGCCGAGAAATACACCAATCTTGAATTGTATCTAAATCTAACCATGTGGTTAAAGTCTTATTAAATCTGCTAGGAATAAACTCTATTGGTTCATCACTTGCTTGCATTTCTAAAACATCTCTTGCGAGTGGTTCCATTTTTACAAACCATTGTTTAGATAAACGTGGTTCAACAATGACACCAGTTCTTTCAGAATGGCCTACTGAATGAACCATTTTTTCAATTGATGGACATAAACCTGCATCTTGCAAGTCTTTAACAAGTTGTTTACGGCATTCAAAGCGATCCATACCAGCATATTTTCCCGCAAGACTGTTCATAGTACCATCTTCATTCATACAAATAATACGTTCTAAATTATGACGATTGCCTACTTCAAAGTCGTTAGGGTCATGCGCAGGTGTTACTTTAACAACTCCCGTACCAAAACCAATTTCAACATATTTGTCGCTAATAACTGGAATTTTTCTAGTTGTACCAGGAATATAAACTTCTTTACCAATATATTTTTGATATCTTTCATCATCAGGATGAACCATAACAGCTGTATCACCAAACATTGTTTCAGGTCTTGTTGTTGCAATTTCAAGTCCACCTTCACCATCTACAAATGGATAAATAAAGTGATAAAAAGCACCTTCTACATCTTTATATTCAACTTCAATGTTTGATAAAGCAGTTTTTGCTTCAACATCCCAGTTAATAATACGTTCACCACGATAAATTAAGCCTTCATTATATAATTTTATAAAAACTTCCGCAACCGCATCTTGCATACCATCATCTAAAGTAAATCTCTCTTTAGTATAATCTAGTGACAAGCCTAAAGCAGCCCATTGTTTTCTAATAAATTCGGCATATTCTTTTTTCCAACTCCAAGCCACGTCAAGGAATTTTTCTCTTCCCAAGTCGTATCTACTGATGCCCATTGTTTTTAATTTGGCATCAACTTTAGCTTGTGTAGCTATCCCCGCATGATCCATACCTGGTAACCATAAAGCATCATAGCCTTGCATTCTTTTACGACGAATGATAATATCTTGTAATGTAGTATCACATGCATGTCCAATATGTAGTTTACCAGTTACATTTGGTGGAGGAATTACGATTGTATAAGGGATTTTAGTATTATCACCACTGGTGAAAAAGCCCTCTTTCAACCAATATTCATATTTTCCTTCTTCTACTTTCTTAGGATCATATTTAGTTTCCATTTCTGATTTTTTTAATCTAAACATTTTTTATCTCCTTTCATTAAAAAAAGTTTCGCCCCTATAAAAAGGACGAAACGAATTCCGCGGTACCACCTTAATTAGAACAATATGTTCTCAACTTAGTATTCGATAACGTGAATAAAACGATTTAGGCTAATGAACCTTTCTCACCTAAATAACTCCAAGGCTACCTTCTAAGCATTACTTCAAGTTTTTCACCAACCAACTTTTCTCTTTACAAGTATTTGTGCTTATACTCTTCCTCTTCAACGTCTAAATTTACTATCATTATATCATTTATTCAATTAATAGTCAAAAGATTAAACTATAATTATTTCATATCACCAGGGAAGCGATAATCGCCTCTTGCGCCAAAACTAAATGAATAGTATTTAACACATTCAGGTGAAGCTAAACGTTTATATTGATTTTGTTTAAAACGTTTAATGAATCTATCATAGTACAGACTAGCTTCTGTTTCGGTAATTTCAAAAGTGTTTAGCAATAAATAAACAATTCGACTCTTTGAAGCGCCTTTTAAAAACATATGATACATTATGAAGTCATTAATTAGATATTTACCGATATTGTCTTCGGTTGCTTGATCAGAACCAGTTAATTCTGGTGAAATTACTGCACCATATACCTTAAGTAATTCACTTTTTACAAGAGGATATTTTCTACTAAAGTATCTAACCAATTCTTTGACTACTGTTTTAGGTAAATTAGCATTCAAGTTGTACATTGACATTTGGTCACCATTAAATGTAGACCAACCTAAAGCAATTTCACTCATATCGCCTGTTCCGAGCACTATAGCTCCATTTTTATTGGCAACATTCATTAAATACATTGTTCTGAGTCTTGCTTGAACATTTTCGTATGTAACATCTTTATTTTCTAAATCATGTTCAATAGTTTTCAAATGTAAGATAGCTTCTTTTTTTATTGAAATTTCATGAGCTGAAACATTTAGTTTTTCCATTAATTTATTGGCAATATTTTTTGATTTACTACCTGTTCCAAATCCTGGCATTGTTATAGCTATTATATTTTTTAAATCAATATTGTATCTTTTGAAACATTCGTACGAAAACATCAAAGCAAGGGTTGAATCTAAACCACCACTAATACCAATTACTACTTTATTAATACCAATATGATCTAAACGGTGTTTCAATGCAAGCGTAGCTATATTTATCAAACTTTCGAATTGTTCATCACTTTTTGGAACAAATGGTAAATAATCAACTTTCTTAGATAATTTGTATTCATTATCTTCATTAATATGAAGCTTTACAAAATTTTCAGTTGGGAAATGATCTTTTTTTGCATAACTATCGCTATATTTAGCAAATCTGATATATTCAATATTAACATCTACTTTGTTAACTACCGTTTCTAAACTATTAGTTTCTTGGCTTAAGACAATTTCTCCCGCAATACAAGCAATTTGATGGCCAGAGAAAGTAAGATCACTAGTTGAATCACTTGGACCGTTTGAAACATATAAATAACCACCACGATGGCGATGACTGGCGCTTTGAACTAAACTAATTCTAAGACTTCCTTTTCCTAAATTATATGAAGAACCACTTAGATTTACAACAAAGTCAGCCCCTTCGCTGTAAAGTAAATGATGCGGATTAGTTTCGCCCCATAAATCGCCACAAATTTCAACTCCAAAATTAAATTTATCAGTGTCTTCTTTAAATAAAATATGGCCAAAAGGTACATTTTCCCCCGCATATTCTACTTCACTTATTTTATCTTTCCAAGTCTTTCCACTAGTAAAGAAACGCTCTTCATAAAATTCTGAAGTATTTGGCAAATTAATCTTAGGTACAATTCCTAATAATTTTTTGTTTTGAATTACAATACCACAATCATAGATAGCTCCTAATACATCAACAGGCGCACCAATGACTAGAATTTGTTCATTACTAGCATCTTTAATATAGTTTACTGCTTGTCTTGTTTCTTCTAATAATTGTGCATTATAAACCCAATCACCAATTGAATATCCCGTTATTGATAGTTCAGGATAAACAAGCATTCCAGAATCTTGGTTTTCTGAAGCAACTTTAATAATTTCTTTGGCATTTTCCAATGGTTTACCAAGCGTTACTTTTGGAGTTACAAGGGCAACTTTTAAATATTTATTGTTATACATAACGATCTCCTATTTATATAAATTATTTTTTTTAATATATTCTGCTACTTCTTCATTTAATTGTTCATAGCTTTTTAGATTTCTAAAGTTTGTTGAGGAAATATTTGATAGTTGTAAATTAACAAATTCAAAATGATCTGAATAGCTTTTTAACAGTTCATCTTCATTAACAATTTTTTTCAATTCATCTATAGAGTGATTTCTTGAAAATACTAAAAAGCGATTTTCCGATAACAATATCTTTGGTTCTTTCCAAGTTGAAATTTGATCAATGCAATCATCTCCACATGCAAAAACCGGATGATTTAGTTCTCTTAAGCTTTGAAAAGTACCATCAAATTTCTTTTCAAATTCAATTGTTGATATGACAACATTGTTATATGGCTTTATAATTATATTTAGCATTTCAACACGATTTTTATAATCAATTAAACCAACTTTATTATAATCGTTACCGGTTGGTATTAAAATTACCTTATCATAGTGGTTGGCCAAATATGAGATAATTTCTTGATGTGCGATAGTAGGTGGATTAAAACATCCTCCGTATACTACTTCCATATGTCCTCCTTAATTAGTTCTATTGTCTTATTTGATGTGGCTACTGCACCAGCAAAACTTGACGCACCTGTAAGGTAATCACCTGTTAAAAGTACTTTTTGGTTTTTATATTTATATATTTTTGAGTTAGGCCATCCCTTCTCATCAAATAAATCAGGAATAAATGATTTTAAATAATCATAATTGGCATTTGTTCCTAAAGCCTCGACTACTATATCACATGGTATAGTTTCACATTCGCCTGTACTTTTAAAGCTTAAGCGAGTTGAATTGTCATCTTTCATAAGTTCGGTAATTTCTACTTCTAAACCAATCAGTTTATTTGATTTATCAAACACTAGTTGTTTGGGACTTCTAAGTTCAATGAAGTTTACGCCATCGTTTATTGCCATCTCAATTTCTTTTTTGGAAGCAGGTGAATTAGCGATATTTCTCCTATATACGATATTTACTTTATTATCTGATCTAACTAGTAATCTTGATACATCCATTGCGACATTACCAGCACCAATAACTAAACTATTTGCATTATTTATTTTCTGAATGTTATTTTTGCCATCCTCTAATAATTTAATACCATCATAAACATAGGCATTATCTTCAAATATTTTTTTTGATAACATTGTACCCGTAGCAAAAACGATATAATCAAAATTATTTAAATCATCAAAATTAAGATTATTGCCAAACTCTTTATTGAAAACCATCTCAACATTTAATTTTTTTAGTATTGCGACTAGGGTATTTACAACATTATCATTAAACCTAAAATTAGGTAAACTATCAGTAATTACTCCCCCTATTTGATTATTTTTATCAAATAGCGTAACGTCTAAACCTAATTTTGCAAGTTCTATTGCTACATTCATGCCAGAAACACCAGCTCCAATTACCGCAATCTTAGATTTAATTTTATTATTACTAATTTTTTCATAGTCACTTTCTGATATTAGTGTTGATAGATAATTTTCAACTTCATAGAATGCTATAGATCCATCGCTAGTATTTCTTAATGCACAGTGTCCATAGCAACTTTTTTCATGATCGCATAACTTTGAACAAATAAAACTCATATTAGTAGTTTTTAATAGTTCTTTTTTAGCTTCAACTATTTGATCATTATTAATATAATTTAAAATAACAGGTATATTATTATGTAAAGGACAATACTCTTTACATAAAGGTTTTTTACATTTCAAGCATCTTTGTGCAATATTTTTTATATTGTCAAGTTTTTCTCTCATTTTTTTACACCAAATTTACCTTTTTTTATTATTTACAATAAAATTATACCATTTTTTTGTATTTTTTTATATTATATGCTTTAAAACGTTAAAAAACACTACAAATTATAGTGTTTTTTAATTAATTCGTTAAATTCACTACCTCGTTCGATGTATGAACTATATTGATCATAACTTACACAACTTGGTGAAAATAATATTAACAATGGTTTTTTTAATGGGAGTTTTTCTATTACTTCTTCTAAAGTATCGAAAACTTTTACTAAATTATTACTAAAGACTTCCGCAAGTCTATTCTTAGACGTACCATAAGTATAAACTTCATTAATAAAATCACATTGTTTGGCAAGATAATAATAATTTTCTTTCATTATTCCCCCAACTATTAATACTTTGTAATAAGAATTGTAATTATTTTTAATACTCTTCGCCCCCGCAAGACTTGCATATGGGGTTGTCGATTTTGAATCGTTAATTATTATTAAATCATTTGTATGATAAACCATTTCAAAACGATACTTTAATCCCTCAAAATGTTCGATTACTTCATTAATATGATTTTTTTCAATATCATATATCTTGGCTACACATATGCTTGCCATATAATCTTCGATGTTATGTAACTCTGATTTTTTAATCTCATTAATGTCGATTAATTTTTCATTGTTATACATTATATAATTATTATTAAAATAGCAATTAGCATTTTTTTCATTAAGTGAATAGGAAATTTTATTTACATTACTCATTTTACTAATAATTTCATCTAAAATTACATCTTCTTTATTATATACAACATAATCATAGTGATTCATATTTCTAATTATCTTTAATTTATCTTTTATGTAACTGTTATATGTTTTATGATAATCGATATGATGCTTGATAATGTTTGGTATAACCATTACATGAGGTTTAGTTTTATAGGTGTAATGTAACATAAAACTTGATGCTTCAACCACTAAACAAGAGGATTTTTTACTAGCTAGAGTGAATGTAGGTAATCCAATATTTCCTACTAAATTGTCTTTAAATTCTTCTTTTATTGACAGCATTCTAGAAATTAGAGTTGCAATTGTTGTTTTACCAACACTACCAGTTACAAGTACCATATCAGTAGGTTTAAAGAATTGATAATAAAGTTCAATATCAGAAATTATTTTCTTATTTAATGCTTCTGCTACTCTTAAAAAAGCAGTATCAAATTTTATTCCTGGACTTTTCACGATAATATCTATTTTATCTAAAATAATTTTTGCAAGTTGAGTATCATTCGTTGTATCATCACAATATATTAGATATTCTATTTCTTCTTTATCAAAATAGTTTTTAATTGCTTTATTGGTTATTCCTAATCCATATAATAAATATCTTTTATTTAAAATATTTTCACCCCCAATATTATGCCAATTATCGTTGTAAACACTGATATAGTCCAAAATAATAAATCTATTTTATTTTCACTATAACCTAAAAGCTCAAAATGATGATGTAATGGTGTCATTCTAAATAGTCTAGATCCTTTGGTCTTTTTAAAAAACCATACTTGTAATATAACCGATACGGTTTCAACAATATAAATAAAGCCAAAAAATATTATTAATAATTCTTTATTTAGACTAATTAGCATTGCAAACATTATAGCTCCTACAGCAAGTGAACCAGTATCCCCCATAAAAATTTTGGCTTTTGGTAGATTAAAGAATAAAAAAGCTAGTAAAGCTATGATTATGCTGATGGAAAGATAAGCCACGACGTAGTTTTCTTCATATATTGCGATTAAATAAATGCCAGTAAAACTAATAGTACTACATCCTCCCAGTAATCCATCTATTCCATCAGTTAAATTTGTGGCATTACTGAAGCCTACAAAACCAATAACTATCCAAATTAGATAAAAGAAAGATAAATATAGTGATTCACCAAAAAAATTAAGAACATTATCCCTATTCATTAATTGATATAATAGGGTAGAAATTATGGCAATTAAAATTTGTAACAAAAGTTTAGTCTTTGGATGCAGTCCGACATTATTTTTTTTGATTATTATCAAAAAATCATCAATAAAACCAATTAAACCAAACCCTAAAAAAGGGATTAAAAGTTGCAATATATTAAAAATAGTTTGAGAATTAATATAATGATTAAATAAAAGCAACGTTATCCAAAGAAAAAAAGATACTAAAAATATTACAATTCCACCAAGAGTTGGGGTGCCTGATTTTAAATTATGTCTTTTTGGTCCTTCTTTTCTAATAGATTGCCCAAATTTAAAATGATACAGTAAGGGAATAGTAGTATGAAATGTACAAATTCCTAATAATAAGCCTATAATTATTAATATTAATAAAGCAAAATAACTATTCATTCTTATTATTTAACGATTTTACATATTCAATATCCGAAAAGTTAATGATATTTTCGCTAACTATGTATCGTTCTGCTCCCTTTCCCAATATCAATATAGTATCATTTTCATTGCTATTTGAAATTGCTCGTTCAATTGCTAACTGCCTATTAGTTATTATTTTATAATTTTTTTGATTGGTTGTACTAATTATTTGTGAAATTATTTCATTTACGTCTTCATTTCTGGAATTATCTTCAGTAAAATATACCTCATCTGCTAACTCAGTCGCTATATTCCCAATTTTATGACGTTTATCTTTATCACGATTGCCTCCACACCCTACTACAACAATAATTTTATTGGTAGTAAATTCTTTAAAATACTGAATTACTTGCCTTATACCATCAGGTGTATGAGCATAGTCGACTATTACATTAATATGTTTATTATTTACATTTAAATCAAAATAGTTCATTCTTCCTGCTACGGGTTTAAAGTCTTCAATACACTTAATAATTATTTCTTTATTTACGCCTAAACTATCAAGAATTAAGTATGCGGCTAAAATATTGTCTAAATTAAAGTTACCGATTAGTTTTGTAACAATTTCAAAGCATTCTTTGTTTTTCCAAATTGCTATTTTCATATTTTCAAAACTCTTATCAATTATCTTACCAGTTATTGTACATTTATTGGATTTTAAACCACTATTATAAGTTTTTAGTTTTGCTAGAGAGGCACTTTCAAATAAAGAGGCAAAATTTGCATCGTTATTGACAATTAAAAAGTCTTCTTCAGTTAAATTAAAAGCAATTCTTGCTTTAGTAAAGGCATAGTTATCCATTGTATTATGGTAATCAAGATGATCTTGAGTTATATTTGTTAAAGTAACAACATTAAAATGAACTCCTAATACTCTACCTTCTGCTATTCCTTGACTACTTACTTCCATGATTACATAATCATAATAATTTTTATAAATATAGCGATATATTTTAACAATATCTGGCGTTGTATTATTAGATTCAATCACTTTTTCAATTTTATTTATCGATGACTTTATACCACCAGTACCAACCCACAATACTTTTTTATTAATTGTCTTTAATGATTCATATACAATACTGCTCGTTGTCGTTTTGCCATTAGTACCAGTAATTCCAATTATTTTAGATTTTGGATAAAACTGGTAATACCACTTTAATAATCTAGCAAGTTCAACTTTCGCAGATTTAACATAAATTAAATTGATATCTTTGTAACTAGGTTCAATATAATTAGTATCATCATAAATAATTGTTTTAGCCCCATTGTTTATAGCATCTTCAATAAAATTTATTCCATTATTTGAATAACCTTTTATTGCAACAAAAATACTACCATCTATAACATCTCCACTATTATTACAAATTTTTGTTACAAAATGATCGATAATATCATGTTTATTAATTTGATAGAATTGAAAGAAATAATCTGATATATACATGTTATCCCTCCCCTTTTTTATGTATATAAAATAACTGTTCCACCTTCTATTATTGATTCACCAGCTTCCGGCATTTGTCCAATAATAATATCACCAGTTCCTTCAATAATAAAATTATAATATGGGTTATATTTAACATCTTTTTTATTCATACCAATATATTCAGGAATTTTGTATAACGGTTTATCAACCCATAATCTTGGTTGATAGGAAATTCCTTCATAATTTTTTTTGACATTTAGAAAAGACAATGATTCACTCATAATTTCTTTTACAAGTGGTCCAACAGTTGTACCGCCATACTGAATTGCGTTATGAGGATTTTGAATAGCTAAGTAAACACCGATTTTAGGATTATCCATTGGGGCTATTGCAAGAAAAGACAAAATAAATTTATTACTAAGATAATGACCATTTTCGGCGATTTGCGCAGTTCCTGTTTTACCACCAATTCGATAACCATCTATATAACATGCTCTACCTGTGCCTTTTGCGACAACCGATTCTAATGCATTCGCAACAATTTTTGAAGTTTCCTCACTTATTACCCGCCTTATTAAAGATGGTTTATTTTCAATAATGAAATTATTTTGTTTTCCTATCGCATGTAAAATGTATGGCTTATGCAAATTTCCACCATTAACTGCTGCGCTTGCGGCATTCAGAATTTGTAATGGCGTAGTTGAATTACCTTGTCCAAATGATGCGGTGGCAAGTTCAACATTGCCAATTTTATTGGTGTCAAATAGTATTCCTTTACTTTCTCCTAATAAGTCGATACCAGTTTTACTGCCATAGCCAAACTTTCTAATATATTCAAATAGTTTTTCTTTACCAAGTCTTAAACCAATAGTCATAAAACCAGGGTTACATGAGTTTTCCAATACCTGTAAAAAGGTTTCATCCCCATGACCACCCTTTTTCCAATCTCTAATTCTGGTACCTTCTACAATCATATATCCTGGATCATAGAATTTTTCATCAATTCTAAACACTTTTTCTTCTAAACCTGCCGCAAAAGTACATATTTTGAAAGTTGAACCAGGTTCATAAGATTTCCAGATGGGAAGATTTCTATTAAATATTTCTTGCGAATAATCTTTATAATTTTCTAAATCAAAAGTTGGTCTTGATGCCATTGCGTATATTTCGCTAGTCATTGGATTAATAGCCAAACCTACAACATCATCTGCTTCATATCTATTATAAGCATTGTCCATTACACGCTCTAATGAAAGTTGAATATTTAAATCAATTGTCAGATAAATATCAAGCCCGCTAGAAGCGTTTTTATAATAACCACTCAAATCATCCATTGCGGCACCATGAGCATCAGTAAAAATTTGTAACGCTCCTTTTTTTCCTTTCAAATATTGATCATAAATATATTCAATACCCGATATTCCTTGATTATCAATACCAACAATGCCTATTACTTGTGCTAAACATGTCGGATATGGATAATATCTTGATGAATCACCAACGATGTAAATCCCATCAAGATTTAATTTAGCGATTTCAATAGCTTGTTCAACAGATATTTTTTGAGCTTCTGGTTTAATTATTTCGACTGATACAGCTTTATTAAGATGTTTTAAAATATCGTTTGTTGTACAATCAACAATATCCGCGATTTTTTTAGCCGTTGTAGCCTTATTTTTTATTTGTCTTGGAATTGCAACAATTGTAGGTGTTAACTTACTTCCAACAATTAAATTACCATTTCGATCATAAATATTGCCTCTTCTACCTTCAATAGGAGCATTTCTAGTCCATAAATCTAAAGCTTTTTCATAATATTCTTTACTTTTGTAAGTTTTTACATAAGTAAGGCGTAAAAATAGTGCTAAAAATGCAATACCAATAATTATATATGTAAATATTATTCTTTTTTTTACTAACAAAGTTATCACCAATTCATTTTATGAAATATAATATTTTTAAGAACAAATATCTTTATTATTGATATAAAAAAAACGCCTATCACTAGGCGTTTTCTCTGCTTTCATCAATATATTTCTTTGGTGAATTTAGATATTTCTCAATTTCTAAAAAGGCTAAAGAAAGTGGGTAACCATCTACTAAAGCATGGCTTACTTGAATATTAAAATCAATGTAGTATTCGTTATCTATTTGATAGTATTTACCCCAACAAATTCGTGGTACATAACTACTATCATCGTTTGGCATTGGATGAATCATACTATCAAAATCTATCCATGGAAGTGAAGTAATATAATATTGATCAAATTTAGATAAATCATTATAGCTTGCATCTTCATCAATATGCTTATTTCGTTTGTCAATTGCTATTTTTGCAAGTTCATAAAATTTATCATAATTTTTATCATATAAACTATCGCAATTATCAAATACGCCATCACCAGTCATTACAGTATAGGCCGGATTAACTACATCATACAAAACAACTTCGTTATTTTCTACTCTTAAACGCATTTCTTCAATATTATTTAATGCGGTAGTAACAAAGTACAACATTGTAATGAAAAATGAATTTTTGTTATTGTTATTTTTTTCATTTTCAAGATACTTTATTAAATTAGTTATTTTAATTTTTTTAGTAATACCATAATAATGAGCTGGGTATTTAATAAACCATTCGTAATGTTTCTTACCCTTCCAGTTTTTAACGTCAATTATTTTTCGATGATTAGCGTTGTCCAGGCTCATATGGTATACCCTCGGCTTTCGGTGCGTATGATTTTCTTGATGTAAATCCTAAAACGATTAAGCATACTATATATGGCAACATTTTATAAATACTTGGATTCATATTTAAGGCTTGTAACCAATCAAAGCTTGTATAAACTGCACCTAATGCTCTAAAGAATCCAAATAATAATGCACCTAAGAAAATGCTTATTGGTTTCCATTTTCCAAATATCATAACCGCAAGGGCTAAGAATCCAAATCCGGCAACTCCATTATCAAATGACCATGTTGAATTAGCTGAAGCAATAAATGCTATACCACCAAGTCCGCCTAAAGCACCTGAGATAATTACACCAATATAGCGCATTTTTATTACATTTATACCAACTGATGCGGCAGCTTGTGGATGTTCACCACAAGACATTAATCTTAAACCAAATTTAGTTTTATAAAGTATTATGTAAGAAATAATAACTAATAATACTGTTACTACAATGAACCAGTTTAGCTCAAGTTTACCAATATTAAATATAAATTTCTTTTGTAAATCAATATAATCCAAACGTGGAGCAGCTTTACCATCTCTTGCAAGTGTAAGTGCTTTAACAATAACGGTTGCAAAAGCAGGTGCCAATATATTAAGGGCAGTACCTGTAATTGTTTGATCAGACTTAAATGTAACTGAAGCTACAGCAAGTAATAGTGAATAAAGAATACCAGACAGCATACTTATTCCAAAAACAATTACAATTACCAAGAAGGCATTCAAATTTGCTGGTAGATATTGCATAATTAAGGCGCCACCTAAAGCACCAATTACCATACATCCTTCAAGTCCTAAGTTTATTACACCACTTCTTTCCGCAAACATTCCACCAAGAGCAACCAAAGAAAGAGTTGCAGCATAAATTAATGTATATTGTATTAATATATTCATACTTATTTTTCCTCCTTCTTTGCAGTTTGTTCAAGTTTTTTGTTAACTCGTTTAGTAATAAATGTTTTTATAAATAGTACAAATGCACATAAATAAATGATTATTGACGTAATTAATGTTGCAATTTCAGGACTATAATAAGTAGTATCTAAATTTCCACCACCTTCAATAATGAATGTAATGAAGAATGAAGAAATAATAGTACCAAATGGATTAAGACCACCTAAAAAGGCAGCTGAAATACCATCAAAGCCCATCGAAGGTAAATTAGCAGGATTATACCAAGGCATTATACCAGTAAGATATAGTGTAGCACCTGATAAACCAGCAAGTCCACCCGCAATTGCCATTGTCAAGATAATGTTTCTTTTTTCATGCATACCTGAATACTTTGCGGCATTGCGATTGAAACCAGTGGCTTTCAATTCATATCCAAAAGTTGTTTTATTCAAGACAATATAAATAATAATTGCGACTACTATGGCAATAATAACGCCAATACCAACATATTGGTTACCGCCAAATACTTTATCAAGGCCCAAATTTGGTAGTCTCACTGAAGCATTTGCATGTTTAGCATCAAATAAAGACCACGTTTCAGATTTAACACTATCCCAAGATGCTGGATTATCCATAATCAAGTTACCTAAATATAGACCAATCCAGTTCAACATTATGCTAGATATAACTTCATTAACATTTAAATATGCTTTAAGGATACCTGTCAATGAACCCCATATACCACCAACAATAGTTGCTAATAATGTGCTAATATACCATGGTAGATTTAATACAAGGGCACAATATAAAGCGGTAACAACACCCATAGTGTATTGACCAGCTGCACCAATATTAAATAAACCAGCTTTATAAGCAAACAGAACTGATAAACCAGTTAGGATTAATGGTGCTGTTTTTGTCAATGTAGTACCCAAATATTTTAATCTTCTTTGCTTATTTGAAGAATACATAAAGCCTTTGATTAAGTTAATAAAGTTTTTATTAGCTTGACCTGGTTTTATAATAAGTAAAACCAAATATCCAATAAATAATCCAATTATGGCACACAATAAAGATGCTATTATTGACTGAACAGCTGGTTTTTTTAAGAAGCGGATAAATGAATTATTGTTATTTTCAACTTTCATTTCTCGTTTATCGTTATTAACTACTTCTGTATTATTTAAATTTGTAGGTTGTTTATTATCATTCATTGTTGTTTCCTACCTTATTGATATTTTGTTTTTTCGCACCAGCCATATACAAGCCTAATTCTTGCGCAGTAACTTCTTTAGGATTAAATTCGCCAACAATTTCACCTTTATGCATAACTAGTATTCTATCAGATAAACTCATAACTTCATCTAGTTCAAGTGAAACTAATAAAACGGCTTTATCAGCATCTCGTAACTCAACTAATCTACTATGAATGTTTTCAATAGCACCAACATCAAGACCACGAGTGGGTTGAACAGCTATTAATAAATCAGTATTTCGGTCTATTTCACGAGCTACAATAGCTTTTTGTTGGTTACCACCAGACATACTTCTAGCGACCGTTATTGAACCTTGACCTGATCTAATATCAAATTTTTCAATCAAATCATCCGCATATTTACGAATATTTTTAAATTTAATAAATCCTGCTTTTTGAAATTGATCTTCAAAATAATTTTGTAATACTAAATTTTGTTCTAATGAATAATCCAAAACTAGTCCGTGTCTATGTCTATCTTCTGGTATGTGTGCAAGTCCTACCTTGTTTCTTTTTCTAATTGATAAATTAGTAATATCTACATTATTTAAATATACTTTACCAGATTTAATTGGTTCAAGACCTGTAATACCATAAACTAAATCAGTTTGACCATTACCATCAATACCAGCTATACAAACAATTTCACCTTTTCTAACGTCAAATGAAACATTGTTTACCGCATTTGTTTTATGTAGTTTATCTATCATAACAAGATTTTCTACTTTTAGGACAACATCTTTTGGTTTAGCTTCTGTTTTATCAACAATTAGTTGTACTTTTCGGCCAACCATCATTTCTGATAATTCTTCTTTAGTAACATTTGCAACATCAACAGTACCAATACATCTACCTTTTCTTAAAACAGTACAACGATCAGCAACTTCTTTTATTTCGTTAAGTTTATGAGTAATGAATAAAATTGATTTCCCCTCAGATGCAAGTTTTTTCATAATTTCCATTAATTCGGAAATTTCTTGTGGAGTTAAAACGGCAGTTGGTTCGTCAAAGATTAGAACATCATTTTCTCTATACAACATTTTTAAAATTTCAACACGTTGTTGCATACCAACAGTAATATCTTGAACTTTGGCATTAGGTTCGATAAATAATCCATATTGATTTGATAATTTAACAACTTGATCATATGCTTTTTTACGATCGATAACTTTAAAAATATGCTTATTTAAAAAAGTCATAGTTTTAGAAAAACCTTTTAAGAATCCATTAAGAACTTTATTTTTGGCAGAAAAGTTATATTCTTTAATTGGTTCATCACCTAAAATGATATTATCTAATACACTATACACCTCAACAAGTTTAAAATGTTGATGTACCATACCAATATGCAAACTAGTTGCGACATTCGGATCAGTAATTTTTACTTCTTTACCATCTTTCTTTATTATTCCACTATCAGGTTGATATAAGCCAAATAAAATAGACATCAAAGTAGATTTACCAGCACCATTTTCGCCTAATAATGCATGAATTTCACCTTTTTTTAACTGTATAGTAACATCATCATTTGCCTTAATTCCCGGAAATTCTTTTGTTATATGCAGCATTTCAATTGCATAATTATTTTCCATATAATATCTCCTTGTTATACTCTTTTAAGAAAAAGAAGGTGGTATACCCACCTTCTATAATAATAGTTTTCAATTATTTAAGGTTACCTAAATATTTTACATTAGGGATTTCATTGAAATTTACTTCATCAGCGCTTGTTGCAGATTTAACAGTAATTTCTTTGTTATATAATTTTCCAACTAATGTCTTATAGTCTTCAACTGTAAATTTAGTCATTGACCATGTTGCAGTAGGTAATTGTACATAGTTGCTTGCTAAATCAGTTGCAGAAACTAAACCTAAAGTTTCAATCTTAGATTCAAATTTACCTTCTAAAATAGTTTTTGAAAGTTGTGTTTTAACTGTTGCAGCTAAACCTTTCATAGCAGATGTAATACACATACCTTTAGCATATTTTTCATTGATGATATAAGATTGGTCAGTGTCAACACCGATAACTTTACCATTAGTTTTTTGTGCAGCTTCACATGCAGATGTATAAACACCACCACCGCAAGCAAATACTACTTCAACACCGTCACCATACCATGTATCCATAACAGCTGTAATTTCAGCATCACCAAAGAATTGTTTTGCGTAAGCATATTTAATTTCAATTGTTGTATTAGTTTCAGTAGCAGCAGCATTGCAACCTTGAACAAATCCATAACCAAAACGAACAACAGCAGGAACACTCATACCGCCTAAGAATCCAAGTTTCTTGTATCCTTCTTTAACAGCAGCGTAACCAGCCATGTAACCAGCTAATTCTTCTTGGTATACTGCACAGTAAACGTTAGATGGTAATTCGTAATCAGCAGCGAAATCACCTTTTGAAACGTCTAGAGCAATAAATTTAACGTTTGGATTTTTACCAGCAACTTCTTGAATAGTTGGAGCAAATGCATAACCAGGCATAACGATTACATTATAACCTTCATCAATTGCTTTTTCTGTAGCAGCAATTCTATCTGCGTCAGAGTTAGTAACAGGTTTTTTGTATGTGAAGTGAACTTTATTTTCTTCACACCATGCTTTTGCACCTTCATATGTTGCTTGGTTGAAAGATTGGTCAGTAATATCTCCGTAGTCTGTTACCATAGCTACTTTGTAGTCTTTGTTCCAACCATCATTTTCTTTTTCTTTTGTTGTACAAGCAACTAAAGAAACAAGAAGTAATGCAGCTAATAAGCTAAAAAATACTTTTTTCATTGTTTATCTCCTTATTTTTTTTGATATGATGTACATATCTAAACATATTATAACAAATATAGATTTTTAAGTAAAATAATTTGTTAAATTTTTTTTACTTTTTGCCTTTTTTAGTTATGAAAAAGCCTTGCAAATGCAAGACTTTATTTACTATTCATTCTTTTCTTTATTTTCTTTTAATAAATCTCTGATTTCTGTTAATAATTCGATGTCTTGTGGTACTTCAACTACAGCTGGTTCAACTACTTCAGGAGTTTCTTCAACTGGTTCATCTTCTTTATTTTTCTTTACAAGTTTTTCACCTGCAGCTTTTGCTTTATTAACAATTGATGAAGTTATTTTTACCATTGCGAATAAAATTATAGCAATTAATAGGAAATCAATTACTGATTGAATGAATGCACCCCATGAAATTACAATTCCAGGAATTTGTTCACCTACGGTTGTAGCAAGACCATTAGCAACATCGGTTGCATCAGCAGTACGATATTTTAAAACAGTTTGTAAAGAATTTGTCAAGTCAGTATCGCCAAGGCATAATGCAATAATTGGTGAAATGATATTTTTATTGATGGCAGTAACAATTGCGTTAAAAGCTCCACCTAAAATGACACCAATAGCAAGAGCAATAGCATTTCCTTTATTTATAAAAGCTATAAATTCTTTAAAAATTGATTGTCTTTTTTCTTTTCTTTCTTTTTTACTTTTCATGACTATTCCTCTTTTTCTTTTTATTATAAATTAATTATAACATAATTTTTGTCTTTTTACTACTTTTATGCTATAATACTATCGAGGTGAAACTATGAATTACACAATTACAAATCAAAATCTAAGCGTAGAAATTTCTAATCACGGTGCAGAAATTAAAGCAGTAAAATATATGGGAACAGATTATTTACATGATTCTAATCCCAAATACTGGAATAGATCAGCACCAATTTTGTTTCCTAATATTGGCACTATTAAGGACAATGTAGCCTTATTTAATAACGTAGGCTATCCAATGAAAAAACATGGATTCTTACGTGATCGTGATTTTACTTTAGATAGAATTGAGACATCTTCAGCTACTTTTAGTTATGAATCTACTAGTGAAGATTTAAGCATTTATCCATTTAGTTTTAAAGTAACTATTACTTATCAAATTCATGGAAGCACACTAAAAAGTTATATTTTAGTAAAAAATCTTTCAAATGAAATAATGCCATTTAATCTTGGACTTCATCCAGCCTTTAAAGTTCCACTATCAGCAGATGAAAAGTTTGAAGACTATAAATTTATTTTTGATGAGGCAGGTACATATGATTGTCCAGCAGTAAATCTAACTAATGGTACAATTGATTTTAATACGGTTGCTAGACATTTCGATAATTTAAAAGAATTACCTCTTAACTATGATGATTATCAAAATGATGCCTTAGTATTTGACAATTTAGCAACTCATCGCATTCATTTAGTTAACAAAGACAAAACACATGGCGTATCTTTTGAATTTAATGACTTCCCAATGCTTGGCATTTGGACTCCAAATCATGTTCATGCTAATTTTATTTGTATTGAACCATGGATTGGATGTGCTGATCCTAGTGATCACGATAATGTTTTTACAAATAAACGCTATTTAATAAACTTAAATCCAAACGACGAAAAACTTATTAGTTATCAAATAAAGTTCTTCTAAATAAAATTGCAGCAAAATCAAATATTAGATCTTGCTGCTGTTTTTTATGTTTTTTCAATAACACGCATTTTTGCACTATGAGAGCGAAGATTATTAGATATTTCACTTTCGGATGGCAAAATTACTTTACTATTTATCAATTTAAATTCAATTTCATAACCTTCTGGAATATATGGAAGGTCTTTTGGAAGTTGTAAGGTGGTTTTTTCTTTAAATAACTTCTTAACTATACGATCTTCTAAAGAATGAAAAGTAATAACTACCATTCTACCATTTTTATTTAAGAGTGATAAGCCATCTTCTAATGCTTTCTTTAGAATATCTAGTTCATGGTTAACTTCGATTCTTATTGCTTGAAAAGTTTGTTTAGCAGGGTGTGATGAATTTCTAAGTACTGAAGCAGGTAAGGCCTTTTTAATTATTTCAACTAATTCAAGGGTTGTTTCAATTGGCTTTTTTTCTCTTTCAGAAACAATTTTACGTGCAATCAATCTTGCAAATTTTTCTTCGCCATATTCAAATAGAATTCTTACTAAAGATTTTTCATCATAGGTATTAACAACTGTATATGCATCAAGTTCAGCTGTTTGATCCATTCGCATGTCTAGTGGGCCATCAAAACGATAACTAAACCCACGTTCAGGGATGTCTAGTTGAAAACTTGAAACACCTAAGTCGTATAAAATACCATCAACACCATAAACATTTTCTTCTTCTAGTGCTACTTTAATGTTTACAAAATTTTCATTAATTAAGGTATAGTTACTAGCTATTTTTTTTAATTTTTCATCAGCAGTATTAATTGCAAAACTATCTTGATCAAAAGCATAAAGATGCCCATTAGGTATTCTTTTTAAAATTTCCGAAGAATGGCCACCGCCCCCAAGTGTGCAATCAACATAAACACCATTTTTTTTAATATTCAATTGTTGGATTGATTCGTTTAATAATACTGAAATATGATTGTATGGTTTTTCCATAAAAACTTCCTCCTAAAAGAAAAACGCATCCCGTGATGCGTCTTCAAGTTGTTTTACTAGTTTGCACTAGTTTTCGCTGTCTTCCTTAACTTTGATTTCCTTAACTTGTTTACCATTATAATGACCACATACTGGGCAAACGCGGTGAGACAATTTTAATTCACCACAATTTGGGCAAACTACCATTCCAGGTACTTCTAGTTTATAATGAGTACGACGTTTAAGTTTACGAGTTTTAGAAACACGACGTTGTTGAGCTATAGCGCCCATAAAAACACCTCTTTCTAATTTTTATCCTCTTCTATACCATTTGAATAGAAAAGAACTTCTTCGTCGTCGATGTCTTGACCCTCTGTATCGTCTAATACAACGCCTTCACTTTTTAGAATTTCATGTGCATTTGGTAAAGTAACATTGATTGGTTTTTCCAATAGTATGTTAGTCCAAACCATTTCATCTAAATCAACTGTATTTTTTTCAATCAAAAAATAATCATCAGAATCAACCTTACTATAAACTTCATCACATGTTAAATCAATAACATATGGAACAGGTCTTAAAGTAAGAGCACATTGCAACTCCATATTTGCCACAAACTGATAAACAAATCTAAAAGTTTCTTCATCAATTTTTGAAATAACACCAGTTACCTCAACTTTATCAATACTTATGATATCATCAACTGATTTAATCCATTCCGAAAAATCAATTGTATCACTAAAATGATATGGAGTTGGTAACTTTCTAAGTTGTTGAATTGACCATTTCATAGAAATCACCTATCGACTTGTATATTATATCATTTTTTGCATTTTTTGTCTACCTATTTGATACACTTTTTGTCACTACTGATTACAGTGTAACATAATTATTTGTATTTAATATAATAATAATAGAAAAGAGGTAAAATATGCGAAATTGGTTTAATACAAGAATGTGTAAACTCAAAGGTTGCTATCTAAAATGCCGAAGTTACTTTTGTTGTATCTTCTTTTGGCAGTTATTTATAACCCTTTTTTGGTTTTCGTTTGCTAATTTTTTACTACTTCTTATTTGTTGTTTTTTTGTGGCTAACTAGTTTCTTCCTTATAATCTAAAAAGTTCTTAAAATAGCGTTTAATTGATTCACTAGTATCAACAAAAGAATTAGCATTGATATAATCATCTATTGTAATTGGCATCCTTTTAATATAAATTACTAAAACTAAAAATCTAAAATAGTCATAATAGAATAACTGATTTTCATCATAATATTTATCCAATATTAATTGTTTAAAATCAATATCGTATTGTTCATTCATCACATAAAACTTTGCCATATCTAATGAATTAATTCCTATCTTACCATTATCCAAACTTGATAAGTAATTAACTCCTTTTATATTTAATAGGTGATCTAAATCAGGATTATTATGAACAAAACTGTAATTGACCCCTTCATGGGCTTTAATAGAGCTAATAAGTCGCTTTTGTAATTTCACTAATTCTTTTTTGGCATCTAATATATAATGATAATTTTCTAAAATTGGTAAAGTAAAAGTATCTAAATTCTTTGCTTCAATTTTTCTTACGAGTTGTTCTAACAATCTAAATTTATAATCTAATTGGCTTGATAATTCATCAAATTTTCCTCTTGATTTACTTGGATCAAGACTTTTTCTTATTTGGGTTTGTTGATGCAAAATTGATAATTCATTATATAAATTGGATACTCTTGTGTCATTTCTAATCTTTATTTGTTTTACATAGTCACTTATATAGTAATTACTATCGTTTGCCCTAGTAACAAAACTTTCATTTCGATTTAGAATGGGATAAATTACATTATTTACACCTTGATTGTACAAATACTGATATTTTTGTAAAGCAACAGCATTTGTTTCTTTTAAAAAGTATTCTTTGCCATTATCACTAACAATTTTATATGCTTTTAGTGTTATTGGTTCATAATCATTAATGTTTATTTCGTAATACTTAACGATATCTGGTTCAATTGATCTGATTTTATTAAAACTATTGCGATACATCATTGACGGATTCATGGATAATCACCCGATGATGTTGTTCAATATTAGTATTTTTGTTTGCTTTAAATACCTCATTAAGCGATATTTTATTTTCAATACATAAATTTTCTAATTCTTTATCATTTTTATAGTAACATACTTTTAATCTATGCTTTTTATCAGATAATCCTCTTACAATTACTTCTTCCGTGGGTAAATTATCATCTTTAAAGTTCAATGTTGATTTTAAAATTTTATCAATTTTTTGTGTTTCTTCTTCCTTTATTTTTTCAATATCATCTAAAGTAATTGGCTCTTTTTCAATTTCATCAATACTTTCAATACTGTTTTCGGATTGTAATCTTTCAAAGTCCTCATATTCTACACTAGGTGATATTTCATCGTATTCAATTTCTATATCAAAAGTAGTGTCAATTCCTCTACCATCTACCGATACGGTATCAATATCAGTACAAATTATATCATCAATATGGTAGTTTTTATCATTGAATACTACTGAAAATGGCAAAACCTCCGTAAAGAAATCGTCAGTTACGCCATCTTTTTTTAAATATTTCCCGTTAATTGTAAGTTTACCATCCAGTACATCATTTACTTGGTTATAACTTGTTACTTCTGCAGTTATGTCCAACAATTTTGAAAAATCTTTTAACTTAATAAAAGAATTATAATTCATCTTTAAATTCATAGTTTCCTCCATTATCAATTTAGTATATGATAGCTTTTATGAAACTATAACAAAAAAAAGGATTTTCATCCTTTTATGTATTGTTCAAGAATAGCATGGACTTCTTCGATGCCTTGTTTAGTTACTGAAGAAACCTTAATTAATTCGTTGTCATTAGTAATGTTAAGAGTTTTTTTAATTTCATTAATATTCTTTATTAATTCATTTTTACTAATTTTATCAATTTTTGTTGCGACAACAATTACCTTATGATTGTAATGCTTTAAGTAATCATACATTAAAACGTCATCATTAGTTGGTTTATGCCTTGCGTCAACAATTAAAAAGCAAACTTTTAAATTCTTGGAATTATTTAAATAACTTTCTATCATTTTGCCATATGATAAGCGGTCATGAACTAATTTTTGGGCATACCCATATCCAGGAACATCAACTAATAAAATATCGTCATTTACATTGTAAAAATTCAATGTTATAGTTTTTCCTGGTTTGCTAGAAGTATAAGCTAAGTTTTTACGATTAGTAATTGAATTTATAAAACTGCTTTTACCTACATTAGAACGTCCAATAAATACAAATTCAGGATAGTTACAATTAGGAATTTGTTCAGCACTTGTTCCACTAATTATATATTCTGCTTTTTTTATTATCATAATTAATTCTCCTTAAAAATAAAAGGCAAGTAATAATTACAAGCCCTTTATTGATGTAAATACATATATAAGCCATATTCTGTAATTAAGCATTATTACTTAACTGGCAACCATTTATCTCAAGTATAAAACTTGTAAAAATTGTAAGTTCGTTTCCTTCAATTTTCATGCCCCTACCAAAATTTGGGTTGCTAGCTTGTGGGGCTTACCCGTTCCACTTTTCTGTTTCCAAAAAAATCGTCTCTGTGGCGCTTTATGGATTACACCATAGATAAATCCTTAGGTTTCATCCGCCGTAATAGCCATCAACTATCCCCTGACTTATTTATTAATCAGGCACAAACACTACAGACATCACAGTCTGTGCTAGTATGGACTTTCCTAACGCCAAAGGCGCTCGGTTACCCTATGTATTTTATTTTATATTATATTTTTTCTTTTAAACCATCTAATACAATATACGCAATGGCAAGCACACCAGCACCAATATGAGCGCCTACTGTTGGTGTAACGGTAGTTAATTCATATCTTACGCCATTAGTATATTTAGTTTTTAAATCTTCTAAAAGTTCTTTTGCGTCATTCTCACAATCAGAATGAAGTACAATATAAATTACTTCTTTGGCATCCTTTGTATCTTCACTAACAACTTCTTTTATGCGATCAATGGCACGATTTCTAGTTCTAACTTTTTCGAAAATATCAATTGTTCCAGGTTTCCATAGTTTAAGGATAGGTTTAATTTTTAAAAGTGAACCTATCATACCAGACATTGCATTAAGACGTCCATTTTTTACTAGGTATTTTAAATCGTCTACGATAAAATAAGCTACTGTTTGATCAGCAAATTTTTGGCATTCTTCTTTTATTTCTTCAATACTGTAGCCTTTATTTGCCAATATTTCCGCATAATGTGCGCAATATCCTTCCATTATACATGCACTATGACAATTGATTACATGTAAATTAACTCCTTCAACCATATCTTCAAATGCGTTAGGTAAGTTTATACCATAAGCCGAAAGTCCAAAGGAAATTGGGAAGTGAATAACATCAGTACAACCCTCTTTTTTCCACTCTTCTACACGAGCAGCAATTTCACCTAATGTAGGAGCACTTGTAGTTGGTACAATATCAGTACTACGTAATTTTTTGTAAAATTCATCAGCTTTGATATCAATACCATCTACTAATTCAGTTTCTCCAAAGTGAATAGTTGTTCTTGTAATTTTTATATTGTGTTTAAACGGTGCATATTCCAAACCAGAACTGCAGTCCGATGTAATTCCTATTTTCATATATACCTCAAATAAATTTATTTAGTAGAATCTTCTGTATTTGATTCTGTATCGTGTTTTTCTTCAGTGTTCTCTGGTTTTTCTTCTTCAGATGATGGTTTTACATTTTGTTTTAAAACAGCTTTTCTTGATAAAACTAGTTTTCCTTTATCATCTATCTTTAATAGTTTAATAACTATTTCATCGCCAACATGTACAACGTCTTCGACTTTTGCTACACGTTTTAAATCAAGTTCAGAAATATGAACTAAACCTTCGCAACCTGGCCATAATTCAACGAATGCACCAAAGTCAACAATTTTAACAACTTTTACAGGATAAATTTGACCTACAACTGGTTCACGAGTTAAATTTTCAATTATTTCAATTGCTTTGTTAATCCATTCCATTTCTGAATGCATTACAAATACACGACCATCTTGTTCAATGTCAATTTTTACATCATTGCATTTTTCAATGATTTCTTGAATAACTTTACCACCAGAACCGATAACATCACGAATCTTATCTGGGTTAATTCTAATCATCTTAACTTTAGGTGCATACTTAGAAAGTTCAGGACGTACTTCAGAAATTGTTGTCATCATATGATCTAAGATTTGCATTCTACCTAACTTAGCTTGAGCTAATGCTTCTTTTAAAATTTCTGGTGTAATACCTTTAATCTTAATATCCATTTGTAAAGCAGTAATACCATTTCTAGTACCAGCTACTTTGAAATCCATATCACCATAGTGATCTTCCAAGCCTTGAATATCAGTTAAAATAGTATATTTACTGCATTCATCATCTTGGCTAATTAATCCCATAGCAATACCAGCAACTGGAGCTTTAATTGGAACACCAGCAGCCATCAATGCCATTGTACCAGCACAAATTGATGCTTGTGATGAAGAACCATTAGATTCAAGAATTTCACTAACAACTCTAATTGTGTATGGAAATTCATCTTCAGAAGGGATTACTTGAAGTAATGCTCTTTCACCTAAAGCACCATGACCGATTTCACGACGACCAGGAGCTCCATATCTACCAGTTGAACCAACTGCAAATTGTGGGAAATTGTAATGTAACATGAATCGTTTGCCTTCTTCTACTCCAAGACCTTCAATGATTTGGAATTCAGTTAAAGAGCCTAAAGTTACAGTTGATAAACTTTGAGTTTGACCTCTAGTAAATAATGCAGAACCATGAGTTCTTTCGAAAATATCAACTCTTGAAGAAAGTGGTCTAATTTCATTTACAGCACGACCATCAGGACGAATTTTATCGTTTGTAATTAATCTTCTAACTTCTTCAGCAAGAATATGTTCAAGAACCATATCTACATATTTTTTATTTTCTTCAATTTCTTGTAATGATAATTTTTCATCATTTTCGAATATTTCATTGAAATGTTCACGAGTTTTTTCATTAACAGCTTCAATAGCAGCTTCACGAGCTAATTTTTCGTGAGTAGAAATAGCTGGAATTAATTCAGGTTCCGCAAATTCACGAATACTCTTTTCCAATTCTTCAGGTATTTTAAATAAATCTGGAACCATTTTTTCTTTACCAATGGCTTTTTGAATTTCTTCTTGGAACTCACATAAGCGTTTAATTTCTTCATGAGCAAATAATAATGCTTCTAGCATATCATCTTCACTTACTTGTTTAGCACCTGCTTCAACCATGTTGATAGCTTTTTTAGTTCCTGCAACAGTTAAATTAATATCAGAATTTTCTAATTCTTCAACAGTAGGGTTAAGAACTAATTTTCCATTAACTCTACCAACTACAACACCTGCAATAGGTCCTTGAAAAGGAATATCAGATATTGTTAAAGCAATACTTGAACCAAGCATAGCAGCCATTGCTGAAGAATAATCCGGATTAGCACACATTACCATATTGATAACTTGTACTTCATTACGATATCCTTCCGCAAACAAAGGTCTAATTGGTCTATCTATTAGTCTTGAAACTAAAGTTTCATGTTCAGTTGCACGGCCTTCTCTTTTTAAAAATCCACCAGGAATTTTTCCAGCCGCATATAATTTTTCTTGATATAATACAGTTAGTGGGAAAAAGTCTGATGCCATAGCTTGATTACTTCCTACTGCTGCGCTTAATACCGCAGTATCATTGTAACGAACAAGGCAAGCACCGTTAGCTTGCTTTGCTAATTCACCTATTTCAACAACGATTTTTCGGTCACGATGAGAATACTCAAATACATGTTTTTCCATTTTTTTACACTAGTTTGCCGAATTGCAAACTTCCTTTCTTTGATTTCGTACATTTATATTAGACTTAAATTAATAAGATTAATATTATAATAAAAATAGATAAATAGTGTAAAGGGCACTCGATAAGTGCCCTTTAGTCCTACTTTCTCAAACCTAATTTGGCAATTACTTCACGATATCTTTGAACATCTCTATCTTTTAAATAAGCTAAAAGATTTCTACGACGTCCAACTTTCTTTAATAAGCCTCTACGATTGTGGAAATCATGAGTATGAACTTTTAAATGTTCATTTAACTTATTAATTTCAGCTGTTAAAATCGCGATTTGTACTTCTGGTGAACCAGTGTCACCTTCAGCGCGAGCAAATTGGGCAATGATAGCTGCCTTTTCTTCTTTAGAAATACAAGCCATATTTTTTCCTCCATTCTTACACAATGTGTGTATTATAGTCGCCTTAACTTAGGAAATCGTCGGAAACATCGAATATCTTAGTAAAGGTCAACATTATTATACCATATTTTTCTATATTTAGCAAGATATTTATTTAATTTCTTTTTGACATATTGCCATAGCTACTTCTTTATCTTTAGCAATTTGTGCTAAAAATTCATCTTTACTATTAAAACATCTTTCATCCCGGATAAAATCTATTAATTCAATAGTAATATATTTTCCATATAAATTGCCATCAAAATTGAATATATTAGTTTCTAAAATAAAATGATCACGCTTATTAAACGAAGGATTGTTACCATAATTGCTGAAACCATAATAGTAATTCCCATCAATTAATATTCTTGAGGCATAAACTCCTAGTTTTATCTTAGCATCATTTTCACCTATTTCGATATTTGCGGTGGGAAGATTGATAGTAGAACCAACTTGATTTCCTTTTTTTACTTCCCCACTTATTTTATAATATCTACCTAATAGTTTATTTGCTAGTGAAACATTGCCCTGAAGTAGCATTTTTTTAATCATTGCGGTACCAATTTTTTCATTTTGATAGGTTTTATTATCAATAATTGTTGTATTAATCTTGCCGTTTGCTAGTTTTGAAATTGTTTCTGCCTTACCTATGCCATTTTTTCCAAAACAAAAATCAAATCCAACTACTATTTCCTTAACATTAAGTTTAATTAAGAATTGATTAACGAATTCACTATCTGTCATATTTGCAACATTTTGATTAAATTCAACAACAATTAAATAATCTATTCCCATTGAAGCGATTAGTGCTGCTTTTTCATCAAGAGTCATAATTGAAGTAGCATTAGCATCCTTTTTTAATACTAAGTCGGGATGTGGATCAAAAGTTATAACAGCACTTTTTAAATCTTTTTCTTCAGATAACTCGCATACCTTTTCAATTAAAATTTGATGGGCAATATGAATTCCATCAAATTGACCAATTGTTGCAACTAATCCGTTATTTTTTAAATTACAGTTATCTATACTACATTTTATTAGTTCCATACACGTGCCGCCTGATAACAAGATTCTTGATATTGATAAATGGCAATTAATTTTTCGCCCTGATGTATAACAATTTTAGATGGATACTGTTTAAAAATATCAAAAACTGCTTTTGGAGAAATCTTCATACCATTTTTGGCTTTTTCAATAAATTCTGGATCTTCTAATTTAGGAAAATCACTAAGTGAACTTAGCATGCTATACATAGTAAAATTATTATTTTTAACTTCTTCTAATGTATCAGCATTTTCAATGTTATAACAACCACTACTAATTCTGCGTAATGCTTTCATGTAACCAGGATAGCCAAGTTTATTGGCAATGTCACGGCATAAGCTCCTAATATAAGTTCCCTTTGAAGCAGTTACAAGAAATTGAAAATAGCATGAATCATCTTCATAGGTAATTGGAGATACCATTTTAATTGATTTGATTTCAATTTCACGTGGTTCTATTTGAATTTCTTCACCTTTTCTAGCTAAATCATATAGTTTTCTTCCATTAACCTTGATTGCAGAAAATATTGGTGGATATTGAAGAGATTTGCCTAAAAAACTATCAAGCACTGATAAAATTGTGTTTTCATCAATTTTTTCTACTTTCTTTATTTCAGTAAAATCTGATTCACTATCTAAAGTTGATGTAGTTTTACCAATACAAATTGTTGCTAAATATGTTTTTTCAACATTTTCAATAAATTGAGCAAGTTTAGTTGCATCCCCTACACAAACGACAAGTACGCCACTTGCTAAAGGATCAAGAGTGCCTAAATGTCCCACTTTTTTTGTCTTCAAAGTCTTGCGAACTTGACTAACAACATCATGGCTTGTCATATTTATCGGTTTATCAATAACAATTATACCATTCATAATATCGCCTCAAAAAGTATTATAACATAATGATGCTTTTTTTTCAAAAAAGAAGCCCATTGTAATATTTTTTTAAATAAAACAATTTTTTTATACTAGTTTACTTTATTTTTTTTATTTTTTGTTGTATAATAATAAATTAGATTGGAGTTTTAAATATGAATGTAGAAATTATATCTTCTAAACTACAAGGCACAATTGACGCAGTAACATCTAAAAGTTATACTCATCGTGCTTTAATTATCCTAAGTTTACTAAATAATTGTGGAAAAATTATTAATCCCTCAATTTGTGAAGATACCATCACTACAATGAAGTATTTAAACGCTATGGGAGTAAAAACAATTATCGAAAATAACGTTATTACGGTTAGTAAACAAAGTGAATTGATTAATCCTTCTTTTTTTCCATACAATGATAATTCAGGTACATCAATTAGACTATTATTACCAATCATCACTGAGTTATTTACTGAGGCAAACTTCTTAATTAGTGAAAAGCTTTTTGAAAGATTAACAAATACCAATTTAGAAAGTTATTTTGGCTACCAATTTTCATCTCTTGAAAATAATAAAATTATGTTAAATGTGCAAAAAAAAGCACAGTTACCATATTTAAGTCTTGAAAAAACTTCTCAATATGCCTCGGGTTTTCTACTACTTTCAATTCTAAAGAATTCAAAATTTAATTTTGATTCTATAGCATTACCAAGTTATTTATTGATGACCATAGATTATTTAGAAAAAGTAGGAATTACTTTTGACATTATAAAAGCTGAAAATACTACTCAAGTTAATACTTATAATTATAATCTAATTAATTATTATAATTTTAACGTTGAAGGTGACTACTCTTTAATGGCTAATTTCATTATCCTTGGTTGTTATTATAGTAAAATAATAATAAATAATTTATCAGATAATTCAATCCAAGGTGATTATAAAATATTAGAGATTTTAAATAATCTTTTTGAGACTAAACCATTTTATTTTTCAAACAATCAATTATTATTTAATAAAACCGTTCTAAAAGGTAATGCTAGTTTAAATATCGATATTAGCAATATTCCTGATATTGCCCCACTTCTTATGGCATATGCTCTATTGCTAAATGAGCCTTCAAAGTTTTATAATTTTGAAAAATTGAATTACAAAGAATCAAATAGAATTACATCTACTCTAGCAACTATTAAAAATATGAATGGTAGATATAAGCTTACTGATAAAGTTATTGAAATATACCCTTCTAATTTGTCTTTTGACAAACCTTTTGATAGTTATAATGATCACAGAATTGTTTTTTTAATCGCAATCATTGCGTTGATTGAAAATAGAACTTGCACAATTAATAATTGTCAATGTTTCAAAAAAAGTTATCCCGAATTTTTTGATAATTTATTAAAATTATCTAGTAAATGCATTTTTAAGGAGGATTAAAATGAGTGAATTTCTAGCAAAATATAGTACCAAAAAAGTACCAATAATAATAGAAAATAATATTGTTGAAAAAAGTTGGAGTATTTTAGATCATTCTAAACGTTATCTAGTAATAACTGATTCTAACCTTTTAAAGACATACGACGAATTAATATATCAAATTCCTAATCTAATAACAACCATTGCCTTAAAACCAGGCGAACTAGCTAAATCAATTGAAGTTTATCAAAAAATTATCACTGCACTAACGAAGCTAGGTGTTAAAAGAAATGATGTTATCATTGCTTTTGGTGGTGGAGTAATTGGTGATTTAGTTGGTTTTGTTGCTTGTACGTACCTTAGGGGTATTGATTTCATTCAAATTCCTACCACTCTTATCGCACAAATTGATGCTTCAATTGGTGGCAAATGTGGTATTGACTTTATTAATAAAAATGATATTGGTACATTCTATCATCCATCGCAAGTAATAATTGATCCAGTTTTATTAAAATCTTTATCTAAAAACGAATTTCTTCACGGATTATCGGAATTAATTAAATATGGTTTTATCAAAGACGCATCAATCATTAACGATGTTCAACGTTTTACTTTGCCATTTAAACCAGATGTTCTTCTTTCGTTAATCGAACGTGCAGTGAAAATTAAGATTCAACTTACTCAAAAAGATGAATTTGATTTATCTATTAGAAGACTTTTAAATTTTGGCCATACTTATGCACACATAATTGAAAAAAAATCAAAATACAAAATTTCTCATGGTGAAGCCGTTGCAATTGGCATGTACTATGAATTAGAAGGTACTGAATATCAACAAGTATTACTTGACTTAATTCAAAAATATCAATTAACTAATCAACTTGAAAAATGGAATATTTCTTATGCTGCTGATTTAAAAACCGATAAGAAAGCTACTTCTACTAAAATCACTATGGTTGAACTAGAAGCTATTGGAAATGCCAAACTAGTTGATAGGAGTATTCTATGAACACATTTGGAAAAAACATTAGACTAAGCATTTTTGGTGAATCACATGGCGATTGCGTAGGAATTACGATTGATGGCCTTCCTTCAGGAATCGTAATTAACCAAACCAAAATCAAGGAAATGTTAAAAATCAGGCAAGGGCTAAAAGATATATCAACACCAAGAGATGAAGATAATGACTATCAAATAATTAGCGGTTACTTTGAAAATCATACAACTGGTGCACCACTTACTTTTCTAATTAAGAATCATAAAGCAGATTCAAGTCAGTATAAAGATGCCGGTTTAATTAGACCAAGTCATGCTGATTACCCATTATATCAAAAATATAAAGGACAAAACGATTATCGTGGTGGCGGTCATGCAAGTGGCAGATTAACTGCCGCTTTAGTAATCGTTGGTGCCATTTGTGATCAACTACTTGAAGAAGAAAATATTTTAGTTTTTTCACATATAAATTCAATTAAAAACGTTAAAGATACTTCAATCGATATTCAAAACCTATCAATTGAAAAAATTAAAGTTTTAAAATCTTGCATGTTCCCTACTTTTGATGAACGTGGAAAAACATTAATGATTGAACAGATAAACAAAGCCAAAAAGAATAATGACGCGGTAGGAGGCACAATTGAAACATTCGCAATAGGTGTTCCTATCGGTTTGGGTGAACCATTCTTTGATAGTTTAGAAAGCTTGCTAGCTCATGCTATCTTTAGCATTCCCGGTGTAAAATCACTTGAATTTGGCGATGGTATCGCAATGTGCAACCAAGTGGCAAGTAAAATTGTTGATCAAATGGCCTACAATAATGGTCAAATTACTTTTTTAAGTAATCATCAAGGTGGCATAAACGGCGGAATTAGTAATGGGAATTATTTAAATTTCAGAGTTGGTGTTAGAGCCCCATCTAGTATTTCAACTCCGCTTTCTTCTATTGACTTAAAAAAACATGAAACAGTTATTGTTCAAACCATTGGTAAACACGATCCAACCATTGTCCATCGCGTATTACCAGTTGTTAACGCTATGACTTCATTTATATTATTAGACTTATTATTGGAGAATAAAAAATATGAATAACTTAGATAAGCATCGAAAAGAAATCGACAAAATAGATGATAATATAATTGAATTACTAGAACAAAGATTTAACTTAGTAGTTGAAATAGGTCAATATAAAAAAGAAAACAATTTGCCTGTGTTTGACGCAAAAAGAGAATCAGCAATCAAACAAAAATTTACAACTAAAAAATATCAAGATAGTTTATCAAACATATACGATACAATATTAAAGGAAAGTAAAACAATTCAATATGATAAAGAACACAATAACTAGCGCATTAATTGGAAAAAAACTATCATATTCATTATCACAAATAATTCATGCTCACTACAAAAGCAATAATTATGCATTAATAGAAACTGATAACTTCTTTAAAATATTTGAAGATAATCAATTTTTTGCCTTATCAGTAACTAACCCCTATAAACAAGATGCATATAATTTTTGCACAATTCACGATGAAATTGCAACAAATACTGGTATCGTTAACACTATGCTGTATAAAAACAATATTTGGTATGGCTATAACACCGATTATCATGCGTTTGCGAAAATGCTTGAAGCATATAAAATAGATTTATCAAATAAATCAGTATTGATTATTGGTAATGGTTCTACTTCTAAAACCATCGGTTATTATTTAAATAAAAATAATATAAACTATAATGTTATTGCAAGACACCCTAGAAATGATAATGAGATTTTACTTGACAAACATTATTTTGATAACACTAATGTAATTATTCAAACAACTTCTTATGGGGTTTTTCCAAATATTGAAAACGATACCTTACTAGATTATACTAAATTTAATAATTTAGAAATGATAATCGATGTAAATTATAATCCTAGAAGACCATATACTGCTAATTTTGCAAAATACTATAACGGTTTACTAATGCTAGTTTATAATGGTCTTTTATTTGAAGAACTTCTTCAAGGTTGCCCAATTAAAGATGATGCATTAGCATATAGTAAGTATTTAGATAGTCAAATGGCTAACATTGTTTTAATAGGAATGCCATATTCTGGCAAAACAACAATTGGAAAAATACTTAGTAATGACTTGAAAAAAGCATTTTTTGATACCGATATTATATTAAAAAGTGAAAATAATGACTTAGTTAGTTGCTTAAACAGTGGTAAAGACGTTGCATATTTTAGAGTGAAAGAAAGCCTATTAGTAAAGGAATTATCTTCTACTAAATTTTCGTCAATTATTTCAACTGGTGGTGGTGTAATCTTAAACGTTGAAAATATCAACTATTTAAAACAAAATGGCATCATTATTTATTTAGATGCAACTACTTCTACTCTTAAAAACCGATGCAACTTTGAAGATCGTCCTCTAATCAAATCAATTAATGATATTGATAAAGTTTACAATGAAAGAAAAACACTATATGAGAAATATGCGGATATTATTATCGATGGAAACCAACCAATAAATGAGGTTGTCAAAACAATTGAGGTGAAATTAAATGAATATTTTAATAATTAATGGCCCCAATCTTAATTTCTTGGGAATTAGAGAACCAAATATTTATAATAGCTCTACTTATGATGACTTAAAAGCATACTTAAATCAATATGCAACAAAAAACAATATTAATCTCGAAATCTTCCAATCTAATTATGAAGGAGCTATAATAGACGAATTACAAAAAGCATATTTTGAAAAAGTTGATGGAATTGTCATAAATCCAGGGGCATTCACTCACTATTCATATGCTATACTAGATGCTATTAAAAGTATTAATATCCCTACTATTGAAGTTCACCTTACTAACATAAATGAACGTGAAGAATTTAGAAAAGTATCTGTAATAAGAGATGCTTGTTTAAATACTTTTATGGGAAAACATTTCGAAAGTTATAAAGATGCACTAGATTATCTAACAAAATATTTAAATGAGGTAAAAATAAATGAAAAATAATGATTACCCTTTAGTAAAAAATGCCCAAAATAATTTTTTTGATTCCTTAATAGATGATAATAATCTACTAATAATTGCGGGGCCATGTTCAGTTGAAAGCTACGACACTTTACTTGTTATGGCTAAGAAATTACAAAAATTAGGAATTAGTTATATGCGCGCAGGTGCCTTTAAACCTAGAACTTCTTGTTATGATTTCCAAGGTTTAAAAGATGAAGGAATGGACATCTTAATTAAAGTAAAAAAACTAACAGGTATCAAAATAGTTACAGAAATACCATCAGTAGAAATTTTGAATAAATATCAAAATGATATCGATATTATCCAAATAGGCGCTAGAAATATGCAAAATTTCGAACTTTTAAAAAGAGTAGGTGAAATTAACAAGCCCGTAATTCTAAAAAGAGGATTTGGAAATACCATTGATGAATGGTTACATGCGGCAGAATACATAATGAAGGAAGGTAACAACCATATCATTTTGTGTGAAAGAGGCATAAAAACCTTTGAAAATGCCACAAGAAACACTCTAGATATTAGTTCAATCCCCGTTGTAAAGCATCTTACCAAACTTCCAATAATTGTTGATCCATCACATGCGGCAGGTAGAAGGGATCTAATAGAATCATTAAGTTTAGCTAGTATTGCGGCTGGAGCTGATGGACTATTAATTGAAACTCATCTAACCCCAAGCGAATCAATCAGTGATAGTGAACAAGCAATTGACTTTGATGATTTAGAAAAAATATTAAAGAAAATAAAAAAAGTAGCTTTGTTAGTAAAAGACTAACATGCTACTTTTTCTTTTGCAATACTTTCAAATAATTTATCGCTATTTTTAAACCCATATAGTACACTATCCAATATGTGATTTCGATAAATACAAACTGACGGAAAAATTGGCAAAATTCCTTCAACCATTTGATAATTGTTATCGCAAATTGTCCCAACAATAACATCTTCATCTATCATATCTACTACTTTATTAATACTACCTTTAAATAATCTATTGATTACCATATCTTTGGAGGTAATTGCTAAAATAACAAGTTTGTTTTCTTTTATACATCTTCTCAACAACTCTTCATTAAAATTATAAAATTTCAAATTAATCACCTCTAATGCAATTATACCACCATTTAGTTGCATATTTTGTAAATTTTTGGTATAATAATAAACGATTTTAAGGAGCAATTATGAAAGTATTTGGAATTATTATGGAAACTAATCCATTACATAACGGACATTCATATTTCATAAAGAAAATAAAAGAAATTTATCAACCTGATGTTTTAATTGCCATTACCTCTACTTCTTTTACAATGAGAGGTGATATTTCCGTAATTGATAAATTTACCAAAACCGACCAATTACTAGATGCAGGTATTGATATTATATTAGAACTACCTTTCACACTAGCACTTCAAAGTGCTGACTATTTTGCAAAAAACGCTATAGAGATATTAAATGGTATAAAAATTACTGATTTAGTATTTGGAAGTGAAATAGATAACTATGAATTTTACGATAAATGCTTGAATATCATTAATAACTTTAATAATTATGATAATAAATTCAGTAAAAAACAAAACATCAATACTCTATTAACTGAGGCAAACCTAACCAAAGATGAAATTAATATTTTTAATAAACCAAACTTTACATTATCACTACAATATGTAAATTACATTAAAAATAATAATTTAAACATTAATTATCACATAATTAAAAGAATAGATAATGATTATTACGATGAAGTTGCAACCACAAATATAGCAAGTGCAACAACACTTAGGAAATATTTACTAGATGGTAAAGAAATAAATAATTATGTACCATACTACACAAATAATTATGTGAATGAAAAATTAGCAAAAAATAATTTATTTACAGTAGTAAAATACAAATATTTGATTAATAATAATATTAATTACGTAGATAATGAAGGTATAACTAATTATATAATTAATAACGGAAATTTTAATAATAATTTTGATGAATTAATAGATAGTTTAAAAAATAAAAAATATACCGCATCAAGGATAAGGCGCACAATCTTACAGTATATTTTAAATACCCAATATGATTCTTCTATTAACTATAAAAACTATTTAAGAATACTTGGAATAAATAAAACAGGTTTAAAATATCTTAACACACTTCCCAAAGAAACTAAGAATCAACTATTTTCAAGTCCCAATGAAAAAAATAGTTTAAATAATAATATGAATACTATTTTAAATACCGAAATAAATGCAACAAAATTATTTGGAATTATTACAAATAATCTTGAGATTTATAAAAATGAATACAAATTACCAATAAGGAAGGAATAAAAATGAACTTAAATGAATTAAAACAAAAATTAAATGTCTTAGTAGACCCTTCAAATGGTTTTACAATTGGCGAAACTAACTCCATTAAACACGTTAGTTATGACGAAGAAAAAGATATCGTTATTCTAACAATCGCAATGGGAAGACTTGGTGGTGAAAATGAAAAGAATTTTCGTCGTAGTATTGCTAAAGTAGTTAAAGTTGATTGTGGTTATAAAGGATTACAACTTCAATTAGATGAATCTAAAGTATTTGGTAGCATTACTCAAAAACCAATTCATTTTATTGGCGTTATTAGTGGTAAAGGTGGCGTTGGTAAGAGTAGCGTTGCGGCAAACATTGCTTATAGAATGGCTAAAAGAAACATAAAAGTTGGAGTAATTGACGCAGATATTTATGGTTCAAGTATTCCTACTATATTTGAAACTACTAATGCTAGACCTCATTTTGATGAAAATAAAAACATTTTACCTATTGAAAAAGATGGTATTGAAATTATATCTACTGAATTTTTTACAGAACCTGGTCAACCTGTATTATGGCGTGGCGGAATGCTAAATAGTATGATTTCCCACTTTTTCTATGATGTAAAGTGGCATGATGATACTCAATATATCATTGTCGACTTTCCTCCTGGAACTGGTGATGTTACCTTAGATATTAAGTCAATCATTCCTCAAGCTGAGATGATTATTGTCACTACTCCTCATCCTTCAGCAAGCCACGTTGCAATAAAGGCTGGTCATGCCGCAAAAACTCTAGGTCATAATATTTTAGGAGTTATTGAAAATATGGCTTATTTCATCAATCCTGTTAATGGTGAAAAAGAAAAAATATTTGGTGAAGGTGGAGGATTAATGGTAGCTAAAGGACTTGAAACTGAATTGATTGCCCAAATACCTATTGGACAACCTAAACATCATCAAGATCTTTTCGAAATTGATGAAGAAATTGGTAAAGTATACGATGAAATCGTAGATTATATAATATTTAAAGTAGAAAATTAAGAAAAAGAGCATTAAATAGCAACACCTATTTAATGCTCTTTACTTTTTTTATTAGTTGCGATCTGGACAATCTGAAACTTCACAACCTTCGCAGCTTTCACCACATTGATTGTTGAAATCACTTACAGCAGATTGGATATATTCCCATTCTTCATCAGTTTCAATTTCAGATAATTCTCCACTTCCATCTTCAGTTTCAACATAGCTTGCAGCCATTAGTGGAATTTCATCTTCGTCATTATCGACATCATTTAATTCTGAAACTTCGTAAAATACAACATACTTTTTACCAAATTCTTCAGATTCCAAAGTAAATAAAATTTGGCATAATTTTTCATTACCTTCTGAATCAATAATTGTTAATTGTCCATCGATTGGATTTTGATTATTCATTTTTTTCTCCTTTTTTATCTATTGATACTATCTAAATAAGACTGTAGAATTAGTGTCGCAGCAAGGGTATCAACCTTATTTTTGCGTTTTGATCTACTTAAGTCAGCTGATATCATCATCTTCGTTACTTCTACTGTCGTTAATCTTTCGTCGTATAAAATTACTTCAAGTCCTGTGGCTTCTTCAAGCATTTTTTTGAATTCCAAAACATACTCTGATTGGAATCCTAAGGTACCATTCATATTCTTAGGTAGACCCATAACGATTTTTTCGATTTTTCTATCAACAATATACATTTTAACATATTCAAGACACTTTTGCAAATCTTTTTCTCTAAAACGTACGGTTGTAATAGATGTTGCGATTGTCCCCGTTGGATCACTTATCGCAATTCCACAAGTTCTATTGCCCAAGTCTAATCCTATATATCGCATTTAATTTTTTCCTCTACTAATTTCAAAGCTTCAACAAGTTTATTGACTTCTTTACCACCTGCTTGTGCGAAATCATTTCGACCTCCGCCATTTCCACCAGTTGCGACTGCGGCAACTTTAACTAATTGACCACAATTTACATTGTTACCAACTGCTTTAGCGATAAAATTGATACGACTATTGTCAATTACATCAGCGAAAAACAAAATCGAACTTTGGTAATCAAGGGCAATTTTATCAACAATATCTTTTAGTGCTTTAGGATCAATATTTTCAACCTGTTGAATTATTACTGTTGTACTATTAATAACATAAGCATTTTTTTCAAATACTTTGTAATCAGCAGATTCCATATTACGTTTTTGACTATCGTAAGACTTTTCTAATTCTTTTTGAATTTTTTTAGCATTGTTGCAACATTCACGATAATTAATAATATCTTGATAGCTACCTACTATACTTGGTAAAACGAAATTTGGTTTAGTTAGCTTAATGTTTTCTTTTTCAGCAGTTTTTACTAAATCATTACATTTGTTTATTACATCTAGTATGACATCTTTAGTATTTTTAACGGCATTTTGAATTTCATCAAAAATATTATCACTTGCAACTGCTTCTATTCTAAAAATGCCTGAACCTTTAGATTCAATACTTGTAATAGCAAAGTTTTTAATATTACTAGTGTTTTTAACGTGAGTACCACCACATAATTCTTTACTAAAAGTCATATCTACTAATCTAACAACATCACCATATTTTTCACCAAATAGCGCTTGAGCGCCTAACTTTTTAGCATTTTCCAAAGATGTTTCAATAGTTTTTACTTCATAACCTTTCTTTATGGCATCAAGAACAATTTCTTCAACTTTTAAAATTTCTTCTACTGTTAAATTTTGATAGTGATTAAAATCAAAACGAAGATTCTCTTTTGTTACTTGTGAACCATGTTGAACTACATGTTGACCGAGTACTTCTCGTAATGCTTGATTTAAAAGGTGAGTAGCTGAATGATTTTGGCTTACCGCAAGTCGGTAATCAGCATTTACACACGCTAAAACAATGTCATCAACTGAAATTTCTTGATTCTTAAAATCAACACTATGGGCATGTTGGCCATTAGGAAGTTTGAAAGTATCCAAAACATCAAAGTTTTGACCTTTATATGTAAATATACCTTGGTCACCAGCTTGTCCACCCATTTCTGCGTAGAATGGAGTTTTTTCCAATACAACAAATAGTAAACCATTGGCTTTATTTACTTTCTTACCATCTTTAAATAATCCAATTACAGTGCTTTCTTGTTCTAACGTCGTGTAACCAACAAATTCTGATTTTCTTTTAAAGTTCAAATATTCTTCATTTTGAATATTCATTGATTGTTCATTTGAACGAGCATTTCTAGCGCGATTTTTTTGTTTTTCAAGTTCTTCGTTAAATCCTACTATATCTACTGTGAAGCCATTATCACTTGCGGCTTCTTGGGTAAGTTCAATTGGAAAACCAAAAGTATCATATAATAAGAAAGCAGAAGCACCACTGATAACTTTTTCTTTAGAATTACTCATTATATCATTTAATTTCTTTTCACCAGTAGCTAAAGTTTTTAAGAAATTTTCTTCTTCTGTTTTAATGATTTTTTCGATTATTGCTTGCTTATCAACTAAGTAACTATAAAAATCTTTCATATTATCAATTACGATGCTAACCATTTGATATAAGAAAGGTTGTTTAATACCTAATTTTTTACCATAACGCACTGCTCTTCTTAAAATACGTCTTAAAACATAGCCGCGACCTTCATTAGCAAAAGTTGCGCCATCTGCAATCGCAAATGTAACACTTCTTACATGGTCAACTATAACTCTAAATGCCATTTTGTAAGCAGGGTTATCGTAAGAGCAACCAGTATGTTGTTCTAAGAATTTAATCATCGGCATAAATAAATCAGTTTCATAGTTAGTTTCAGTTTCTTGAAATATACATGCTAGTCTTTCTAATCCGCTACCTGTATCAATATTTTTGCTAGGTAATTCAGGATATTGTTCTCTTGGTAGACCACTAACTGAATTGTATTGACTAAATACAATGTTCCAAATTTCGATATAGCGATCATTTTCAATGTCTTTTCTTAGTAAATCTAACCCGATATTATTAGGGTCATACTTTGTACCTCTATCATAAAAGATTTCGGTATCTGGTCCACATGGTCCTTCGCCAATTTCCCAAAAGTTGTCGGCAATCGGAACTAAATGGCTTGCTTCAACTCCTAATGATTGCCATTTTTCAAAAGTATCTTTGTCTTCAGGGTAATAAGTAATATAAATATTATTTTTATCTAGGGCAAACCAATCTGGGCTAAATAGTAATTCATATGCCCAAGTTAATACTTCATTTCTAAAATAATCACCAATTGAAAAGTTTCCTAACATCTCGAAAAAAGTATGATGTCTAGCTGTTTTACCAACATTTTCAATATCGTTAGTTCTAATTGATTTTTGTGCATTAGTCATTCTTGGATTTTTAGGTTTTTCACGACCATCAAAATATTTCTTTAATGGTGCAACACCAGCATTTATCCATAATAAAGTTGGATCATTATGAGGAATAAGTGATGCACTTGGTATTATTTCGTGACCTTTACTTTTAAAAAATTCAAGCCACATACTACGTATTTGATTTCCTGTTAATTTCTTCATGTTTTTTTCCTTTCAAAATTATTAGTTTATAACAACAAAATAAAAATCGTTCCTATTAAGGAACGATTCTAAATCGCGGTACCATCCTACTTTGCATTAACATGCACACCTCTTTGGTTTTAACGCAGTTCCTGCGGGAAGGATTAATTCCACTATAAAGTAGCTTCAAGTAAGGGTAATATAGTTTTGCACCAACCAACTATTCTCTAAAATTTACTATCTTACTTTACTAATCTTTAATATGTTTTAATTATGCAGCTTTTTCTTCTTCAGGCTTTTCTACTTTTTTAGTTGTTGTTTTTCTTGTTGTGGTAGCCTTTTTTGTTGTTGAAGTTGCTTTTTTAGTTGTTGTAGAAGCAGCTTTCTTGGTAGTTGAAGTTGGTTTCTTAGCTGTTGTTGCTTTTTTTGCAGTTGAAGTAGTCTTTCTAGTAGGTGCTTTTTTAACTACTACAGGTTCTTCAGCTTTAGCTTCTAGATTTTGTTCATCCATTTCAGCTTGTTTTTTAGCTTCATCAAGAATTCTAGCAACTTCTTTTTCAGCTTCTTTAGCTTTTCTTGCGGCTTCTTTTTCAGCGTCTTTTACAGCCTTTTCAGCTTCTTTAGCCTTCTTATCAGCCTCTCTTGCTTTTCTAGCAACTTCTCTTTCAGCATCTTTTACGGCTTTTTCAGCTTCTCTTGCTTTCTTAGCGGCTTCTTTTTCGGCATCTTTTACAGCTTTTTCAGCTTCCTTGGCTTTCTTAGCTGCTTCTGCTTCAGCTTCTTTAACCAAACGTTCTGCATGTTCAGCGGCTTCACGTTTTGTTCTTTCTGCTTCTTCTTCAGCGGCTTTTCTTCTTGCTTCTTCTTCTTCAGCATTTGCTTGAAGCTCAGCTTCTTTTGCACGAAGTTCAGCTTCTTTAGCTAACAACTCTTCTTCTTTAGCTTTTCTTGCGGCTTCTTCTTCAGCTTCTTTGGCTTGTCTGATTGCTTCTTCTTTAGCCTTTTGAGCTTCTTCTTTAGCTTTTCTTGCGGCTTCTCTTTCTGCCTCTTTAGCTAAACGTTCAGCTTCTTTAGCTTGACGTAATGCTTCTTTTTCAGCTTCTTTGGCTTGACGTTGTGCTTCTTTTTCGTTATCAGCAAGAATTTTTTCAGCCATCTTAACTTTTTCACGATTCAAACGTTCTTCTTCTTTACGTTTAGCCTCTTCAGCTTTTTGAGCCTCTTTAGCTTCAATTGCAGCTTGTTCTGCAGCCAATTCAGCAGTTAATGATTCTTCAACTAATTTCTTTATGAAATCAGCTTCTAATTCGCCCTTATTAACAATTTTCAACCAGTTACCACCTTTAGGGGTATTAGCAACTGAAACAATTCCAGGGAAGCCTTGAAGATAAGTAATTAAATTACTTTCATCAACTACGTAAGTAATACGATAATCACTTGAAGTCTTTTGTGTAATCAAATATGGTTTTTTGCCAACAAGGAATTTATGTTGAGTACCTTTAGGATTTACAACTACGCTTAAATCAGCATGATTTAAACTTGAAGCAAATTTAACCAATTCATCATAAGGATATACAAATTCTTTTTCTTTCTTAGTAGCATCTGTCTCAACTTTTTGAACTGGTTTAGGAGTTTCTTCAACTACTTCTGATTTAGTAGATTCTAATTCAGCCTTTTCTTTTGATAATGCTTCAACTTTTGCTTGTAAATCAGCTTTTTCTTGTTCAAATACAGCAAGTTCTGAATCATATTCAGCATTTTCTTTTTCAATTGCAGAATTTACTAATTCTAATTCACGTTTGATTGCGGCAAGTTCAGTTAACGCAACTTCTTTCTTAACTTGGTTTTTAAGATCAGTATATGCTTCAACGAGTTTATGATTCTTTGATTGTTCAGTTAATTCACGTTCTTTAGTATTTTTTAATTCTTGTTTTAAATTGTCTAAACGGTTAGATAACTTTTCAATTTTTGCATTTAATTCAGGTGCATTAACTTTTTCTTGATAAATATCAACGCTCAATCTTTCACTAGTATAATTTAACATAGAATATAAGATAACTAATTCAGCATTAAAATATTCGTCATCATGGCGTTGTTGCCATTCTTCAAGTAATTCTTCTTTAGATTTTTCAGTAAATTCTTCTCTTGTATCATATGTAGATTTCATTCTTGCAAAGAAAGTTACTAATACAATTGCACTAAATAATAAGCATATGATAATATTCCAAGCATTAGTATTTACAAGTTCAACTGTTGTGTGATAATTGTTAAGAACTTTTGAACGTAAAAGTATCATGTCAACAGCAAATATTACATATACAAATACATCAAATAATGATATTTGGAATTTTGTAGCTTTAATTGCTAATTTATCAACGTTGAATAAGCAAACAGCTAATCCAACAATTTCTACACCAAGTGCAATTGAAAGATAAATGAATTTACTATATGTGAACACACTTGTTGGAGTAGCACGCGCCATTAAGAATACTACGTAAAGTGAAGATATAATAGTATATGCAAAAATAGGCATATAGCTAATTAGTGAAACACTACGATCGACAGGGCGATAACTATCAAATTTACGAACAGTAATGAAAATATTCAAAATGATAATAATTGCTGGAATTATTAAATATTTAATAATTACTTCAGCTTTTGGCATATATTTACCACCGAAAGGAATGGCAGCAATAAAACAAATAATTAATGCTATTGATGCTAATTTAAATATTAAACTACGATTTTTTTCAGACATCATAATTATCTACCTATCCTCTCTATTTATTGCTTTCTTGTTGTGCTTTTTTTAAAGCAGCACGTTCTTTTGCACGAGCGGCAGCTTTAGCTTTTCTTTCAGCTTGTTTTGCAGCAGCTTCATCAGCTATTTGTTTTTCTGCAGTAAGAACCGCTTCTTTTATAACCTTACGCATAAATTTAGCTTCTTCTTTACCTTTATTAGTTAACTTAACCCAATAATTATCTTTTAAATTTTTAGGAGCGATTAATTCACCAGGTCTAGCTTTTAAGTATTCAACGAATTTATTTGATGAAGTTATAAAGCTAATACGATAATCGTTATTAGTTGATTGCATTACTAAATACATCTTCTTACCAATGTAATATTTGATAAGATTGCCTTTAGGATTAGCAACTGCTTTGAAGCCCTCATGATCACTAAATGAATTTGCATATTCAACCATTTTTTCAAATGAAGGAACAATTTTCTTAGTTTTCTTAGTAGGAGCAACAACTTCTGGAGTTTCAACTTCTACACTTTCAAGTTTCATAGTTTGAACTTCAGCAAGTAATGCTTCATAATCAGCTCTTTGTTTACGCAATTCAGCTTTAGCTTCTTCAAGAGCTGCTTGTTTTGCCTCAATTTCATTTAACATTGCATGTTTTTCAGCAACAACTTTTGCGATTTCAGCTTTTTCTGAATTTAAAGATTTAACTTCTTCACTATCAGTTGTATTTATTTCTTCTAAAGTAGGTTCAGCAACGAATACTTCTTGATTATCTTCTTCCTCATCTTCATATTCATCTTGAACTTCCACTGTTGGTACTTCTTCTTCATGACTTTCTTCTTCAGTTACTTCTTCAATTTGAAGTTTTGAATAGTCATCTGAATTTTCGTCGAAATACATTTCAAAATCATCAAGAATATCATTGTATGCACGATGATGTTCTTTTTGTTTAATTTCATATTCGTAACCTTCACCGCCAACATAATGAATTAATTGTTCATCTTTTTTAAAGGTACGAATTATCCATCTTAATGTTAAGCAAAAAGCAATAACTAATAGAATGTAAACGAAGAAAATTAGTGAATTACCTAATTTATATTCTGCAATATCACCATATGCCTTACCATAGACAACATTTATACGCCATTCAAGTAAAATAAAGCAAACAATAAACAAGAAAATAACAACGTCTAGAATGATATTATCTTTCATATCAAAACGCATCATTATTTTGTATGCTCTAAGTAATGCGTATACCGCAAATACAAAATATGCTACAAGTGCAGACACTACAACACCTAACATTTTTTCTGATAATACACTACCAACACCGGCAGAAACATAATCGAATGAAAGAGTTTGAATGATATTAATAATTGTTGCAATTATATAAATAACAATTGGAAAATAAGCCATAACTAAAGTTAGTTTAGAAACTTCACGATAATTATATAATTGTTGATATTTTTTGATTGCTGGATATATTGCAAGTAATATTGCAACAACACCAAGTATAAGTTTTAGAACTGACTCAACGACAAATATATTTTCGCCATTGTTCAATCCAGGAATTGAACGAAAAGGAAGTGCAACAATAAGCCCTAATACAAGACTCACGATTCCTATAGCAATCATCCAATTCTTTTGTGCCTTTGATAACATATTTTTCACTCCTTTAAAAATTATTCAAATATTATTTTATAACAATTTCCTAGACATATTATAACACATTTCAATTTTTTTGTAAATTGAAATTATCTTTTTTTACGTTTTTTTAGTTTGATTAATTGCAAAAAAGATGATTTCAATAATTCTAGACATTGGCACAGCAATTAGTATGCCTAATATTCCAAATAATTCACCGAAAAAAGCAATAGAAAATAATACTATAAGCGGGTTAGTTTTCAGAGTTTTACTTTGAATTTTAGGAACTAAATAATTACTTTCAAGAAGTTGCGTAATTACAATTGAAATTATAACATAAATAAATTTTTCAGGTTTAGTTGCTAACGTAAATATACCTGCAATTGCACCACCTATATATGGGCCAATATAGGGAATTATGTCAGTAATTCCGATTAATAAAGCAAGTAAAAATGCATATTCCAAACCAATAATTTTAAATGTTATAAAAGTAACTAAGCTTAAGATACTCATTACTATTAATACGCCTTTAACATATTGATGTAAAGAAGTTTTAATTTCTTTTAAACAATCATACAATGTCTTTTTATTCATTGTGTGTTTTTTGATAAATTCTTCTACTTTTTCGTAGTAATTCATAAAATATATTGCTAGAATTGGAGTCATAAAAATAGAAAAAATATAGGAAAAACTTCTTTGTATAAAACCACCTAAATTATTAATTATTTTTGTTATTAAATCATTTAATAATTCCTCAATTTTATTATAATCCAATTCATAATTCTTAGATATATGATTGATTTTTTGTTCAAACTTAGCAAATATTGCTTTTATTTGATCAATATAGGAAGGTATTTGATCTGATATAGCATTGAGTTGTTTTATTAAAAAAGGAACAAAGAATCTAACAAATAAAATTATACCACCTATCAAAATAGCATTTATTATTATTACAATCATTTTACGATTAATCTTCTTTGACAGTTTTTCAATCAATGGTTCAAAAATAAAGGCGATAATAAATCCTAATAAAAATGGGAGGGTAACTTTGAATACAAACGATAAAATATTTTTAAAAAAGGGAAATAATTTAACAAAAAAATATACTATTATAATTAATAATAGTAGTTCTATTAATTTAATCATTTTTTTGCTCACATTATCACCCAAGAATATTTTATGCAATATTTAACATTTTAAAACAAAAAGACTGACAAGTTTCCTTGTCAATCTTCTATTTCAATGTTATTTGCAGTTTTCGCTTAAATATTTAGCTGTACGAACCATTTGAGATGTGTATGAATTTTCATTATCATACCATGCAACAACTTGTACTTGATATAAGCCATTACCTAATGAAGTAACCATTGTTTGAGTTGCATCAAATAATGATCCATATGTAATACCAATGATATCAGAAGAAACTAGTGGTTCTTCAGTATAACCATATGATTCGTTAGAAGCTGCTTTCATAGCGGCATTGATTGAAGCTGGTGTAACTTCTTCATCTGATTTAACAACAGCAACAAGAATTGTAGTTGAACCAGTAGGAACAGGAACACGTTGTGCAGAACCAATTAATTTACCGTTTAATTCAGGAATAACAAGACCGATAGCTTTTGCGGCACCAGTTGAATTTGGAACGATACTGCAAGCTGCGGCTCTTGCTCTTCTTAAATCACCTTTTCTATGAGGGCCATCAAGAACCATTTGGTCACCAGTGTATGCATGTACAGTAGTCATGATACCACTTTGGATTGGAGCATAGTTATTTAATGCATGTGCCATAGGAGCTAAGCAGTTAGTTGTACATGATGCAGCAGAAATAACTTGATCATCTTTAGTTAAAGTCTTATGATTAACATTATAAACTATAGTTTTTAAATCTTTACCAGCTGGTGCAGAAATAATAACTTTTTTAGCACCTGCATTGATGTGTGCCATTGATTTTTCTTTTGAGCAATAGAAGCCTGTGCATTCTAATACTACGTCTACGTCTAATTCTTTCCAAGGGCAATTGTTTGCATCTTTTTCTGCATAGATTCTAACTTTTTTACCGTTTACAGCAATCCAGCCTTCTTCAGCACCTTCTTCTGAGCAAGTTACAGAATCTGCATATTGATATCTACCTTGAGCAGAATCGTATTTTAATAAGTGAGCTAACATTTTTGGACTAGTTAAGTCATTGATAGCAACAACTTCATAACCTTCAGCACCGAACATTTGTCTGAATGCTAAACGACCAATACGTCCAAAACCATTAATTGCAATTTTTACAGCCATTTCTAATAACCTCCTTAAATGGACTATTTTTTACATTTATATTTTACCACTTTTGGCAAAATCATACAACTATTTTGATTTGTAATAATTATTTTCTTTTACTAGAATTAGAAAGGATAATTAATATTAACCTTAATATTTCAAAGAATAAATAGATAACATTTAGAGTAATAGCATAACTTGCATACCACTCATAATCTTTATCTGCTCCTGAATCTACTATTTGCGTTGCATTGTCAAAACTAACAATAACATATAAAGTTGCAACAATGCACATAATTATTGATCCAATTATTCCTAATCCAGAAAAATAATAAATTGAATATAGATTTACGCCAGTTGTTAAAAAACTAACAAGTGCCATAATTCCAAAGCAAAGTGAAAATACTATAATTCCAATTGAGAATGAGAATAACATTGCTTTAAACTTTTGGCCTACTTTGATTATTCCCTTCATGTATAGAAATGCCCCTCCGACAAACACCGAAAGTGTTACTAGAAGTGCTAAACTTGCTATTCTTAAACCCATACCAGGTAATACAAGTTCTAATAATTCACAAATGCAACCAATTATTAATCCTTCTGATATAGCATATGGTATTGATAAATATTTTGCTTTTAATGGTGATAATACCATAATAAGATTCAAAATAAATGCAATTACCCCTACGATAATGTAAGTATAAATTGGCATATAATTAATTCGCAAAGCAACATTAATGAAAACAAGTGAAGTGATTAATGTTGTTGATAGAAGTATTAAAGTTTTTAAACCAATTCCTTCTTTTGTTGCAGATTCTTGATAAGTCTGCGTTACATTGTTTAATCGCCCAAAGGCAAAGTTACTACCTACTTTCATAATATACCTCCATTTTTATAATAAAGTAGTATCATCATCTACTAAATCACCAAACGCCTCTAATTTTACCAAATTAGCATATTGTTTTTTGTTGATACTTGTACGCATTTCAAAATCTTTTTTAGATGAGAACGCACGTTTTTTTCGAGCTTCAACAATTGATTGTGCAACTGTTTCACCAAGTGAATCAACAGCTATAAAAGGTAAATATAATGATTTTTTATCTGGTGCAATAACTAAATTAGTAGCATCTGATATATTAACGTCAATTTGTCTAAATTTATATCCTCTTAATACCATCTCTAACGCAATCTTCAATTCATCTAATAAATCAACTTCTTTATTAGTAACTTCTTGATGATCACGTATTTTTCTTTCTATTTCGTTAATACGATTTGTTAAGGCATTTTTTCCAAGCGCAAATGCTTCAGGATCGAATTCTTTAGCACGTTTTGAGAAGTATGCCGCATAATAATATATTGGTCTATACACTTTAAACCAAGCAATTCGAAGCGCCATTATAACGTATGCCGCAGCGTGTGCTTTAGGAAACAAATATTTAATTTTTTTACACGAATCAATAAACCAAGCAGGAACATTATGTTTTATCATTAGTTCTTCTTGTTCGGCAGTAAGTCCTTTACCTTTTCTAACACCTTCCATTATTTTAAAGGCATTAGCTGCAGATACACCAATTGCAATAAGATAAATCATAATATCATCACGACATCCAATAACTTCATTAAATTTAATTTTAGGATAATCAGGATTAGTACCTTTTACCAAATCTTCAGCATTTTTCATCCAAACATCTGTTCCATGCGATAATCCTGAAACTTTAATAATTTGACTTATTGAATTTGGTTTAATAGTTTCTAACATACCTCTAACAAATTGGGTACCAAATTCAGGTATACCAATTGTTCCACTAGATAAAGTGTCAACATCTTCGCCTTTTAGTTCAAGTGCATCTTTTGAGGCAAATAATGAAATTACTTTTTCATCATAATATGGTATGCCATCTACGGTTGAAAATGGAAAATCATCGGGATTAGCATGTACATTATCCATTAAGAATTTCATTACCGTAGGGTCATCATGTCCAAGAATATCTAGTTTTAATAAGTTATCTTCAAATTTATGGTAATCATAGTGTGATGTTCGCCAATTTTGTCCTTCAATATCATTGTCAGAAATTGGTGGATATTGAACTGGTATAAGATCAGTATATTCGATATCATCTGGAACTACAACAATACCACCTGGATGTTGGCCAGTAGTTCTTTTAGATTCAGAAAGCATTACTGCTAGTCGTTCTAACTCAACTTGACGTTTAAATACGCCTATTTTTTGGTAATAATCACGAGCATACGCAAAAGCTGTCTTTGATTGTACCGTACTTACCGTACCAGCTCTAAATGCGTTATCAATACCAAAGGTTTTTTGACAGAACAGATGAGCTTGCGCTTGATATTCACCCGAGAAGTTTAAATCAATATCAGGAACTTTTTCACCTGTAAATCCCAGGAACGTTTCAAAAGCAATATCTAAACCGCCTCTATTTAATTCATGACCACAAACCGGGCACTTCATTGGCTTTAAGTCAACCCCAACTCCCGCTTTATTAAGTTCATTTTCCATTTCTTCACTAATGTTTTGATTATATTGTGCCTTTTCTTCTTCGTTAAATTTGAATGCACTAAAATAACAATGTGGACAAACATAGTGAGGTCTTAATGGATTTACTTCAGTGATTCCCATCATTGTTGCAACAAACGAGCTACCAACAGATCCTCTACTACCTACAATATATCCAGCATCGTTAGAATTTTTAACTAATAAATGTGAAATATAATATACTGAGAAATAGCCATGTCCAATTACGGCATCAAGTTCTCTATCAAGTCTTTCTTGAACATATTTAGGAAGTGGTTGACCATACATTTTATAAGCTGTTTGATAAGAAATGTCATATACAGCAGCTTTCATAGATGCTACACCATTTTTATCTGCCATAAAGTCATCACGTGGTACGTACAACTTTTTAGGGAATAATTCATATTCTTCAATCATATCATTTATTTTATTAGTGTTTGTAACAACAATTTCATAAGCTAAATCAGTATCTAGGAAACTAAACTCTTCTAACATTTCGGCAGTATTTCGATAATGCATATCAAGAGTTCCCTCATAATGCGATAATTCATGTGGACCACCACCATTTGGTCTAGCTACACTTAAATATACTTTACGATATTGAGCATCTTCTTCAATTAATTCATGAACATCACCTGTTGCAACAACCATTTTGTTTTTTTGTCTTGCGGCAGCAATTATCTCATTAATCAAAGATTTTGCCATTTCAAGCCCTTCTTCTTCAGACCACATATCGAACAAGTGTAAATAGCAACAAGGTGGTTGTACTTCAATGTAATCATAGAAGTCCATAGCATTAACTAACTGATCATAAGTTTTTTCTAATGCAAGTCTAAATATCTCACCATTAGCACATCCACTACCAACTAAAATGCCTTCACGATTTTTCTCAATTAAGCTTCTTAAGATTCTAGCATCTTTTTGGAAATATGTTGTATGAGATTCTGAAATTATTTTGTAGAAATTCTTCAAACCTTGTTTATTTTTTACTAGTATATTAATATGATTTGGTATTTTATATCTGAATAATTCATTTTTTGTTACTAAAGCATTAAATTGATTATAGTTAGTAATGCCTTGATCAGTTGCATCGCCAAGCATTTTCAAGAATACATTACCAGTAGTTTTAGCATCATAAACCGCTCTATGTTGTTCATTTGGTTCAACTTCTACCTTTAAATATTTTCCTACAGCTCGTAAGTTGTTTTGTTTAAAGGCTCCACCATACAAACCTCTAGCCATCATCATTGTATCTAAACATGGCATAGGACCATCAAATATTCCTAATTTAGCTAATTCTGCATAAATAAAATCAGAGTCAAAATGAGCATTATGGGCAACTAAGATACATCCTTTAATAAATTCTTTGAATTTTGGTAAGACTTCTTCAATTGGTAATTGATCTTCTAACATATCATTTGTAATATGTGTTATATCCATAATCTTTTTATGAACACGATTCTTAGGTTTTATTAAACTAGCAAATTCATCAATTATGAGGCCATTTTTTATTTTAACGGCACCAATTTCAATGATTTCATTAAATGGGATATATAAACCAGTTGTTTCAATATCAAATACAACATAAGTTGCATCTTTTAATTCAATATCTTCATCAGTAAAAGCGATATTTAAACTTTTTTCATCTATATAATAGCCCTCAACCCCTGCAATCGGTTTAATACCTTTTTTGGCACAAAGTTTAAATAAGTCCGGAAGTACATGACAATTGGCATGATCGGTTACCGCAATTGCTTTATGACCATAATTACTTGCTTGATCTACATAATCTTCGACTGACATAATGCTATCAAGTACACTCATTTTAGTATGGGCATGTAATTCTACTCTTTTTACTATTGCCTCATCAAATCTAACTCTTGATAAGTCTGAGCCAAGTAAAATTATCTCATTGCACATTATTACAACGTCTTTAGCAAAGTCATCCCATCTGATTTCACCTTTTACCTCAACTCGTTTGCCTACTTTCATGTTTTCTTTATATTCATCAACTTGGTTGTTATAAATAAAACGTTTAATCATTACAGTATCAGTATTATTGGTAATACTACCAACAAATAAAATAAAGTCTTTACCTTGTTTAGAACGAATTGGTCTAATTTCAGCACTAACAATACTACCGAAAACAATTACTTTATCAGTACCATTCATTTGTTTAAATTCTGACACTTCCATACTAGTGTAAGGAATATCATCAATTTTAACATTTATGTATTGACCACTGTTTTTATATTGATAAGATCCTTGTATTTTATTTTCTTGTTGTAACTGTTTGCGCATTTTATATTCTTCTGCACTCTTGGTTTCATCTAAATCTTCTTTAATTTTTTGCTTTTCTTCACTTAATTCTTTAATATTTTTAGCATTTTCATCGATAGTAATTTTGAATTTAATGAAATCTAAACCATAATTTAAGAAGAATTTTTTGATAACAATTAAGTTTTCTTCTACTGTTTTACTTTCCTCATCAGTTGCAACAATAAACTCAATTTGATTATCGTTAAGATTTAAGGAGTATTCATTTAAAATAATAACTCCTTTTTTTACTTCTTTACATACTTCAATTGCTTCTAATAAATATTTTTTAACAAAGCTACTTTTAGCATAGTAAGTTGATTTTGTCGAATCATCATAATCTACTGTAAATTTAACATTATTTATGCCAAAATTTTCTCGAATATATTTTGCAACTTTTTCTTGCATATTATACAAATCATCTGGTTCAACAATTTCACTAAATTGTAAACATAAACGCCATGTTGAAGTTTTATCATTTACTTTAACATTTGTTAATTTGCCAGTTGCAAGAGCATCATTTATTTCTACTCCACTATTTACAAATATTTCTTGAATTTTATCTAGAGACATGATTTTCTCCTTTCTTATAACTTTGTAGTTTCATCAACAATATTTCCTAATTCATTTATTACCTTAATAAATACTATTGGTTCATCATAAGTAGGAAAAACCAATGAATTATTAAATTTTTCAACTACTTCTAAAGGTAAATTGATTTCACCTTCAATATTATTGCGTTTTGCAACCCTTGATTTACAAACTTTTACATCGACTTTGAAGAAATAACACCCAATTTGAAAATTATTTGTTCTTTCCTTAATATTATCATATAGACGTTTACGTACTTTTGGTGTTATGCTTGTAGCATCAAAGATTACATCTTTATTGTTTTTTATTTCATTTGCACACATGTCATATGCAAGAGGCCATACCATTTCTTCTTTGATATTGGGATTTTGTTTTCTTACCTCATCTGTAGAAATGATTTTAATACCTAATTCTTCTGAAAGTTTCTTAGAAAAAGTCGTTTTACCACTACCTTGGATTCCGACCATTAGATGGATTGTATTCATTTTTTCACCTATATTTAATTTATTAATAAATCTTCAATGCTGTAAACTTTCGTTGCAAGTTTATCAACAAAATCACGTTCGTGACTTACAAATATAACTGTACCATTATATTTTTTTAGGGCAACCAGCAAATCTTCTCTAGCAAATTTATCTAAGTGGTTTGTCGGTTCATCCAACACCAAAATGTTTGCTTTTTGCATCATAACTTTACAAAGTTTTAATTTGGATTGTTCGCCACCGCTCATAGATTTGATTGGTTGGATTGCCAAATTACCCGTTAAACCAACTCTTGCTAGTTTAGATCTAATTTCTTGATGTGTCATGCTTGGATAAATATTTTGAATTTCTTGTAATGGGGTAATATTGGGATCATCAAAATTGTTTTCTTGTTCATAATAAGCTATTTTAGCGTTATCGACAAAATGATAACTTCCCGAAATTGGCTTTAAAATTCCCACTAGTGTTTTTAACAAGGTTGATTTACCAATACCGTTAAACCCAGTAATTGCAAGTTTTGTGCCACTTCTTATTTCAAAATCGATAGGCGGAAGGAGCGAGAAATCATAACCTATTTCCAAATCTTTGACAACTAAGAAGCGTTCTGAACCAATCGGTGAATAATTAAAACTAAGATTTAAATGAATTTCACCACTTTTTGGTTTTTGCATTACTTCAATTTTTTCTAACTTCTTTTCACGACTTGCCGCTTGTCTTGCAGTGGAAGTTTTAACTTTGTTTTTAGCAATATACGCACTCAATTCTTTGATTTCTTTTTGTTGAGCATTGTATCGTCTTTCATAATCTTCTTCAGCCATTAATTTTTTTAAACGATATTCTTGATAATTACCTTTATATTTGGTGATTTTACCAAATTCTAATTCAAGTATCACGTTAACAACATCATTTAAAAATTCTTGATTATGCGATACAATTATGAAATTTCCTTTATATTCTTTTAAATATTTAACTAACCAATCAACATGAGCAGTGTCTAAAAAGTTTGTTGGTTCATCTAATATTAACAAGTCTGGTTCTTCTAATAACAATTTTGCTAAAGCAACCTTAACCTTTTGACCACCTGATAATCTACCAACTAAGGTATCTAATCCATATTGAACAATACCTAAACCTGAAACAATGCGACCTATTTTTGAATCAATTGCATAGAAGTCATTGCTTTCTAAATATTCACGTATTTGTGTCGTTAATCTAACATATCTATTTACTATTATTTCATCATCAGTTTTTGAAAGTTCATCAAACATACGATTCATTTCTTCATCTTTTTCATATAAGCCAAGAAAAGCTTGTTTTAAGTAATTATTTATAGAAACGTTGGGATTAATATTTATATATTGGTCCAAATAACCAACTTTAATTTTTTTGTCAAAATCAATTTTTCCAGAATCGGGTATGATTTTTCCACATAACACATTAATTAAAGTGGTTTTTCCTACACCATTATTTCCTACAACACCAATTTTTTCATTTGGCAAAACGCGAAATGAAGCATTGTTGAATATTTGTTTTTTATCAAATGTTAAAGATAAATTTTCAACAGTTAATAGCATTTTGCCATCTCCTTTTTTTAATTTTTCGTTCTTATTTCATCAAAATTGAATTTTAATTTTAAAATTTGTTCTTTTGATTTTTCTAATGAACCACTAGTTTCAAATACTACTTTGCCTTTTTCAGTGCTTTCATTAGCAATATTTTGTTTATTTAAAGTTGCTATTACAATTTCAGTAGTAGGTATACCACTATCAACAATTGTTAAATTAGGATATAGGGATTGTATTGTATGCTTGATAAATTTGAAGTGTGTACATCCAAGTATTAAAGTATCAACACCGCTTATTTTTTCAAAATGCTTAATTATAGATTTTTTTAGTTCATTACTATCAAAATCACCTACCTCAACGCTTGTAACAAAATCGCTACATCCTTCTGATTTTACCATTACACCAGATAAGAATTGTTCATAAACCTTGGTTTTGACAGTTAAATTTGTAGCAAATAAACCAATTTTTTTGTTTTTAGTAAGTTTTAAAGCAGCGTTTGCGGTAGGTTCAATTACACCAATAATACTATTATCGTCCTTAGAAACTATATCTATTATTGAAGATGTTGCGGTATTACATGCAATAACAATAATTTTAGCACCTTTTGATTTAAGATAATTAATATTATCAAGAGTAATTTTTCTTACTTCTTCAAGGCTCTTTGTTCCATAGGGACAATTCTTTTCATCCGCTAAATATAATATATTTTCATGTGGTAAAAGTTCTCTAATTGATTCAAGGACGCTCAAACCGCCTATTCCTGAATCAAATATACCAATAAAATTATTCATATTATCACCTTTGTTCATTATATCATATTTTTAGATAAAATAAAACAAATCAACATATAAAACTATTTTGTTTGACAAAATATTATATTATAAAAAACTGTAAGCAAACCCAAAGGTAACTACTTACAGTTCTTTTGTTTATTTTAGAGTAATTTTTGTTTTCAAAACTTTATTTTGACTACGTGAATAATATGTTACTTCTACTTCAGTGCCAATAAAATATTTTGTTAAACCATTTAAATTAGCCGATAGAATATTCATATTAGTTAGTTTTATTCCGTCAAATTCTAATATTATATCATGTACTTTTATTGGGCTATTACTAATTGATGAATTTCCAGTAATTCCAACAACATAAATTCCATAAGGTTTAATGCCAGAGTATTCACTAATTGAAGGAATTTCTTTTAAATTGTTTTGAGCACTTACCGCATTTGTAATATTTCTTACAGCAATACCAGTCATACCAATACGTGGTCTTTCGGGAGTCTTACCAACCTCTAAATAGTTTTCTAAAATACTCTTAACTACATTAGATGGAATAGCAAATCCCATATTGTCAATTTTATCATCAACTATTTTCATCGTATTTATTCCAATTAATTTGCCATCAATTGTGAATAATCCGCCTCCACTATTTCCAGGATTAATTGTTACATCATGTTGAATATAAGTTGCGGTAAAATCATTAGTTCCATCAGAATCTAAATCTTCTGATACATATCTTAATTCACCACTGACAATACCAAATGTTACTGAACCATAATATTCATATCCATCAGGATTACCAATTGCAATGGCAAATTGACCTTTTTTAACTGTATCACTATCAGCAATTTCAACTGGTTGAATTAATTTGGTGTGTTGGAATTTAACTAAAGCAATATCAACTTTTGGATCAGAACCAATAATTTCTGCTTCTATTTCAACATCTTCTTCACCTAAATATGCATATGCTTTATATTGATATGAACTACTTGAACCAGTTATTACGTGTCTATTTGTAACCACATAATAATTGTAACCAATTAACTTATTTTCTGAATTAAGAACTTCTTCGCGTTTATAAATTACTCCACTACCAATTGATTCAGTATCTTCTGATGTTATTAGTGAACCACCAATTTGACTAGTGTGGGTAGCTTTTAAACTAATTCCAATTACCGCATCTTTTAAATTTTCGGCTGTTTCTGTTACAGCAGTTTGCAGATCTTCTACTGAAATATTTTTATATTCAATAGTTTTATTAGTAATTTCATTTATAACATTAGTTTGGTTATTCTGATTATTATTGCCACTATTAGATGGTTTTAAATAACAAGATGTTAATGTGAGTACCACAGCTAATGCTACAAAAAGTATTATCTTTCTAATTTTTTTCATGTTTTACTCCTTTTCTTTATATATAGGCATTTCAAACCAGAAAGTACTTCCCTCACCAACTTTAGATGAAACACCATATTTGAATTTATGACACTCTAATATACCTTTAACGATTGATAAGCCTAATCCTGATCCTTTTGATGAACGTTTATGAGCCTTGTCAACTCGGTAATATCTTTCCCAAATAACTTTTAAATCTTCTTCTTTTATTCCAATTCCTTCATCAATAACAGAGATTCTTACAACATCACCATTTACTTCTTGCACAACCCTTATCAAAGAAGATGGTGAACTATAGTTAATTGCATTATAAATAAAATTGCAAATAACTTGTTCGATTTTGCTTTCATCTGCACAAACTTCAACATTTTGATCATATTGAAGTTTAATATTTGTGCCTTGATTTTCATTGAATTTTTGAATTCTATCGACAATCTCGATCAAATTGTCAGTTACACAAAAGATTTGTGGATGCATAACAGCTGTGTTAGCTGATAGTTTAGATAAATCTAGCATATCATTTACTAAAACATTTAATCTATCTACTTCATCGATTATGATTTTCAAGTTTTCAGGTGAATTTTCACCAGGTATATCGCGCATCATTTCTGCATATCCCATAATCATTGTAAGTGGAGTTCTCAAATCATGAGATACATTGGCCATTAATTCTCTTCTTAGAGTCTCCGTCTTTTTAAGTTCACTAACGGTATTGTTCAATGTTTTATTAAGTTCATTTACTTCTAAATAACCATTACCCTCAAATACAACATCGTAATTTCCCGCTGCCATTAATTTCGCGGTTGAATTAAGTTTCGAAATAGGTTTGGAAATATATTTAGATAACAAGATTGCTATCATTGTCGCCAAGACAATTACTATTAGCGTAATATACATTAATTGTAATTTCATAGTATTTACTGCAGCATCAACAGGCACCAATTTATTGTCTATAATTAGTAGGCAATCAGTGCCATCGACTAAGTCAACGAAGCTACAACACATCACTGTTTTAGTTTGTGAAGCTAAAATTTTTTGCAATTTTTTCTTAGGCATTTGAGTATCAAATACTTGAACATAATCGTCAATTGTGGGGTCAGGCGCATTAAGAATTACCGCATAGAAATTCTTTAATTCTAACTTCTCGGCTTGTTCTCTAATTTTTCTTATAGTTTGATAACCAAGTTTACTGTAAGATTCACCTTGATAAGTTTTATATACCCATCCATTGTTTATAATTTCCGTTTTGGTCGTTGATGGAGCGTGTTCATCCTGTTCATTTGAGGCAAAATTAGAAATATCAGTAATCAAATAAATTGCTATTTCTTCATCAGCTGACAATTTATCTAATTCTGATACTACACCATCTACTTCAATTTTTTGTGAAAATTCTACTGCCTCATGACTAGCTACAATATTGCTTACTTTGTTTACTAGCGCTGTAGTTTTCTTTATTTTTCTTGTTCTATAGAAGTTTCCTAACATTCCAATTTGAAACACAATAAAAATACAAACAATAACGAGGGCAAAAATAATTACCGCGAAAAATAGTTTCCATTTTAAACTTAATTTATTCAGTTTCAAATCGATAACCTACCCTTCTTATGGTAATTATACAATTAGCATACTCGCCAATTTTCTTTCTTAGTGATTTCATATGAGTATCTAGAGTTCTATCATCACCATAGTAATCATATCCCCATACTTTTTCTAATAGTTGTTCTCTTCTTACCGCAATATTTTGGTTTTTAATCAAATAAACTAATAGTTCGTATTCTTTTGGGGTAAGATCTATTTTTTCATTATTTATTGTTACAATATGGGCTGAATAATCAATTTTTAAATTTTTATATTGCCATACTTCATTAGTAGTAGCACTTTCTTGATTATTTTTATGAGTAGCTCTTGTTAATACCGCATTTACACGTCTCATTAATTCTTTTGGAGAAAATGGTTTTGTAACATAATCATCAATTCCTAAATCAAAACCATATAATTTGTCATATTCTTCACTACGAGCTGACAACATTATTACTGGAACTTGAGAAATTTTTCTAATCTCTTTAACTGCAGAAAAACCATCCAATTCAGGCATCATAATGTCCATAATTACTAAATCATATTCGTTGTGTTTAACTTTTCCTATTGCCTCTAATCCATTTTCTGCTGTCTCTGACTCATAATTTTCAAATGTTGCATATTTTTGAACTAAATCACGAATATGCATTTCGTCATCTACTATTAATAATTTTGCCATATTGTTTCCTCCCTTTATAGTGATTTAAATTAATACTACGATTCTTACTTATTATAACACAATAAGGCTTATAAAAAGTGAAAAATAACTGAATTTTTTGAAAATTTTTGATAATTTAGTAAAAAACATCACATTCTTAACATATTTTTGTAAACATTTTCACTAATTCTTTGCTAAATATATCTTTTTTTGTTATAATATTGTTAATATATTAAGAAATGGAGCTTTATATGGAAAATAGTCAATCGTCTAATAGGACTTTGAAATTAAATTACAAGAATACTTTAAAAATAGGATTAGCCTTCTTTGGCATCTTAATGTTGTGGCAGGTTTATAACATTTATTGCCCTATAATTTTAGAGGCAATGCTAAAAGATTTAAATGTTGAACACTATAATTACATTATTGGGGTTATAATGGCTCTTGATAATGTTGTTGCCATTATAATTATGCCAATAGTTGGAAAACTTTCAGATAAGACTAGCTCAAAATTGGGTAAGAGAATGCCTTATATTATCATCGGTATGTTACTAACCGCTATAGTTTTTCCTTTCGTTGCCATTATGTGCAAAATGAATTTACTTATTGGAGTAATTATAGCAATGCTATTATTCTTAGTTATAATGCAAGCATATCGTTCACCAGCTGTAGCCTTAATGCCCGATGTAACACCAAAACCTTTAAGATCTGCAGCAAACGGTATAATTAATTTAACAGGTTATCTTGGTGGAGTATTTGTTACTCTTCTTGGATTTGTTCCTTTTTTCAAAATGAATAGTAGTTCTTCACTTGCCCAAATTCAAGACCGCGTTCTTTGGCCATTCATTATATGCACCATAATATTAGTAATTGTTTTAGTTTATTTAATATTTGCAATTAACGAAAACAAACTAGTCGAAGAAACTAAAGATGATGTTGCTTATGGCGAAACACTTTCAGAAAACTTTGACACAATTGATGAAGATAATAAATTATCAAAAAAAGATAGTAAGAATTTAATTATTATTCTTATTGCAATCTTCTTCTGGTTTATGGCCTTTAATTCTTTTGAAACATTTGGAAGTCTTTTCTTTAAAAACATTTTAAATGACTCTAATTTGTATTCACAAATGGCAACGTTCTTATCAGTTTCATCTATTCTATCATTTATTTTATTCTCCGGTATATCTACTAAAATTGGTAGAAAATGGACTATTGTAATTGGTTTAATTCTTTTAATTATTGGTCTATTAGGAATTGCTTTTGTATCACTTACTATTCATAGACGCTCTTTAGAAGTTTCTTCTTGGAAAATTTTCTACATTGCAATGTCATTGATTATGGGTATTGGTTGGGCACTTGTCAACATTAACTCATTCCCAATGGTAGTTGAATATGCTAATAAGAATAATGTAGGTAAATTTACAAGTTATTACTATATGGCTAGTATGCTAGCTCAATCTATTACACCAATTATTGTAGGTTTATTTATGGATTTTCATCAACTTGGCCAAAATATTCTTTTCTTCTATGCTTCTTCTTTAATGGGCATTGCCCTTGTTACCTTCTTATTTATTAAAGAAAAGTATACAGTAAAACAAAGAGTAAGTAACGCAAAGAAAAAATCTGCTTTAGAAAATTTAGGAGATATTGATAATTAGCAAAAAATTCCGCAATTTAGCGGAATTTTACTTTTTTTAATACTTCAGTTATTTCTTCTTTTGTTTCAGTTGTAAAAATAATCATAAAATGGTTTATGCCAAGGCTAATATATTTTTCAATCATATTTAAATTATTTAATACTTTATTGTTAACAATTCTTAGACTACATAAATCATTGGGATTTAAAATTACCGGAAAATGATTGTTATACTCATCGATTATTTCATAGTGATTGTTTAAACATTTGTGACAATTCTTATCACTTGCACCTTTTATTTTACTAACGAAACAATGTTTAGAAATCATTAAATCATATCTACCATATATTTGAACACCAATATTCATATTATAAATAGGTAACATTGATTTTAATTGTTCGTAATTTAACTCATTTGACAAGTAAACGGTTCTTACATTAAATCTATTTAAAAATGATACCGCCTTTTTATTAACTATATTAAAATATATTGACGTTGTAGTACCATTCTTTATCTGTGACAAGTTATTAATTAACCCATATTCATTTGCGTTATAGTTTAACCTACTTAGATTTTTCATATCGCTATTATAATCGGTGTAAATATTGTTAAAGCCTAATTCTTTACAAATATTATATTGATCTTTATTGTTAGTGATAATTTCAATTGTTAAATCTTCTTTTTTAAATTTATGACTGTCTGGCAAAACTATTTTTGAATTAACTCTTTGGTATTTTAAAACTTCATCAGTGAATTTGTTAATTGCTAATTTTCTTATTTCGTTTAAATCTTTTACTGGAAAATAACATTTATCATCATAATCAATTATAAGTTTATTTAAATAAAATGGTGTATCTTTAAATTTGTCAAATCTTTCTTTGATAAAGTCCAAACTAACTGGTTTTTCAGCAAGCATTTCAAGAGTAATGGTTTCGACAGTAACACTATTTTGTTTATTAAAAATTGTTAGTTGCATTTTATTAGCATATTTAATAGTAAGTTTTGCATTGATTTCAATATATTTTTTCGGATTATTAAGTAATCTAACGGTTTCAGTTTGTAACTGAGCAGATTGAGTCTTTAAAACGATACTATCTTTAGTAATTTTCGTATTGGCAGTTAATCTTACCACCTCGTTTGGTTTAGCATAATTGACTTCTTTATGGTTTACTAACATCTTATTTACAACAAAGCCATAATCGCTTTTACCAACTACCCTTATTGCATCTTTTAAGAGTAATTCTTTTGATAATTTAACATCAAAACTGTTCCCAACTACATTTATTACTTTTCCAATTACTATTCCCTGATGATTTACTGTTTGGATGTTCGTAAGTAAATTATTATTTTCATTAAATAGATAACCTTTTGTAAATTTTCGATTAAAAGCAACTGATAATTCATCAATAACTTTTTCATCAATCACATTTTTTTTGTTATTATAGTAATCGTCAATTCTTTTTCGATAATTTTTAACTACCGCATAAACATATTCTTTACTTTTCATTCTACCTTCAATTTTTAAAGAAGCAACGTTTGCCTCAATTAATTGATCAATATAATTAATTGTATTTAAATCTCGCATTGAAAGTAGTGAACAATTTTCACTTATTTTCAAGTTATTTTCAACTAAACAATATTTTTTTCGACATGGTTGGGCACATGTACCACGATTTCCACTTCTTTTACCAATTGCAAAGCTCATTAAACAATTACCTGATGCACAGTAACATAGTGCACCATGGGCAAACACTTCTATTTCAATACCAGTTTTTGCGATTGCTTTTACTTGTTCTAATGATGTTTCTCTCGCAAGCACGACACGTTTAATACCAATTTTTTTAAGAAGTAAACTAGCTTCTTTATCATAAATATTCATTTGAGTAGAAGCATGGATTTCAAAATCTGGGTATTTTTCACTAATATATTCGATAATTCCTAAATCTTGAACAATTAAGGCATCAACATTTGCATGATAAAGCTCACCAATGTATGCTTTTAAATCTTCCCATTCATTTTCATAAACAATAGTATTTACAGTGACATAAACTTTAACTTTTCTAAGATGAGCATATTTTACCGCATTTATTATTTCTTCAATCGTAAAATTAGTGGAAAAAGCTCTTGCGCCAAAGTTTTTGCCCGCTAGGTATACAGCATCAGCACCTGCTAATACTGCGGTTTGAAATACTTCATAATCACCGGCTGGTGCCAATAATTCTATTTTTTCCATTTGTCCTCCAAAATAGATAATACCATTAGATAACTAATGGTATTAATTTTTTATTCTGCAATATTATCAACTTTTGCAACAATTTCATCTTTCATTATGTACAAAATTCCAATAGTATTTCTACCACAGTGGCTACCAATTACACATCCTGCAACCGTTTCGTACAAATTTTCAATTTTTGGACGAACATTACTAATCATATTTCTAATATATTTAGCACCTTCATAAGCCATAGTATGAGTAATGAAAACAAATTCTTTATCTATTTTTTCAAAATCATTCAAGAACATCTTAGTCATACCAGCTTGAGCTCGAGTAATGCTACCAACAAATTTTGTTCCTACTTGCATTGTTTTTTCTCTAACTACAATCATTGGTTTAATGCGTAATACTTTTGAAAAGGCATATGAAATAGTGCTACATCTTCCACCTTTGTATAAATAATCTAATGTATCAATAACAAATTGAGCCTTAACACGAGGAACTATATTTTCTAATTCATTAGCTATTTGCATTGCGCTATATCCAATATCACGGAATTTTGTAGCCTTAAGTAATAATAAACCAATTCCTGTTGATAAGTTGCCACTATCTACAACAAATATACGATCAGGAGCTAATTCTTGCTTTACTAAACAAGCAATTTGATAAGTTGCGGACATCTTTGAACTTATACCAGTAAATACGATATCATATCCTTCATCAAGATATTTTTTGAAAAAAGCTGTCATTTCACCTTGTGATGGAGCACTTGTTTTAGGAAGTTTGCCCAATTTTTCTGCTTTATTATACAACTCTTCTAATGTTATATCTACGCCATCTTTGTAAGATTCTTCATCAAAACTTACATGTAATGGTATGGTATCTATATTATATTGTTCTAATAATTCTTTGCTTGAGTCGCAAGTACTATCAGATAAAATTGCTACTTTATTCATTTTTACTCCTTTAAAATACTATTTTATAGTTTGATCTTTTTCTACACGATCAACTAAAATATCTTTAAATAATATGCCAGTTGTTACTTGATCTGTACCTTTATAGAAAGGATAATCCTTATTATCAAAAAGATAATCAATTGTGGCAACAAGATATTCTTTGTCCATTTCTAGTTTTACACCATCAATGTAAATATCATCATTAATAGCATCTTTAGTAACATTTAAACTTGTTGTAAAAAGATTAATTAAAGTTTTTACATCTGAACCCTTCAATTTAACTGTCTTTAATGCATTATCAAATGGGGCAATTTCATATATTTTAGAAACAGTGATTTCTTCACCTTGTTTTATTGGGAATGCTTGTGCTCTAATACCACCAATATTGATGAATGCAATATCAGCATTTGCATAGTCTTTAAGCGCTGTAGCAGCCCATGATGCACCATCATATCTAGTAACTTCTCTAGTAGCTACTCCGATAACTCTTTTGAAAACAGGTGCAGTTTCTTCAACAAGATTATCAACAATTTTTTCAATATTCTTTGACTTAGCACCAGTTTTATTGCTTTTTGTAACTGCTGTTCCGCCTTCTACTTTTTTAGTATCTCTATTTATTGATAACTCAATAACACCATAGTATTTACCAGCACTACCGGTTTGAATATATGGAACATCAATACCATCTTTATCCTTGATTGTACCACTATAACGTGTATGTGTGTGACCATTGATGATAGCATCTACTTTTGAATCACCTGTTAAAGCAGCGATACTTTCATTTGAGCCAGTTCCTTCATGGCCTACAGCAATTACTACATCAACATTTTCTTCAGTACGTAATTTTTTAGCAACGTTTGCTACAGCAGTAGTTGGATAAGTAAATTGATAATTTTCTACCATTTTTACTGCGATATCTTCTTCAATTCCATAACCTATGTAACCAATGATTCCAATTTTTAAACCACCACGTTCAATTATTTGGTATTCTTTTACACCCTTAGGTAATTGGCCAGTTGATTTTTCGATTATATTGCAACCCAAGAATGGAAAATTAGCTTCACCGTTACTCTTATCACCATCTTGATATGCTTGCATTACTTCTAAGCCCCAATCAAATTCATGGTTTCCTAATGCCATAGCATCAAATTTCATTTCGTTCATTATATCAATGAATGTTTTACCATGGTCGTAATTTGAAATTGCAGTTCCTTGGAACATGTCACCTGCAGAAATAATAACTGTTGCTTCACTATTTTTAGTAACTTCCGCAAAGTTATTTGCAAGTCTTGCAATGCCATATTCCCCATTTGTTTCTTCTAATGCACCATGAAAGTCATTTATTGTTAAAATAGTAAGTTTTTCAACTACTTTATTAGTTTCAGTGGTTTGGCAACCAGCCATTACTATTCCAAAAACAAATAACATTATTATGCACGATAATCTTTTTAATAATTTCATATGATTTTACCTCTACTATATTGTTAATTATATCAAAAAAGCATAATATTTTTACTATTTATGCACTTTTATATTAGTTTTTAGCGTTTTATTTGCATATTTATCAAAATTGTAGTATAATATTAAAGCAATGTCGATGCACCCTTAGCTCAGTTGGTAGAGCAACTGACTCTTAATCAGTGGGTCTAGGGTTCGAGTCCCTAAGGGTGTACCATTTATACTAACTGTTGGTTCTTAAGAACCTCTTTTTTTATGTTTTTAGTCTCCAATTTCTGTTATTCAAAAACATAGGGATTAGTTAGGTATTTTTTTAACAAAAACAAAAAACTGTAATCACTCACAATGACATGATTACAGTTTCTTTTGTTTTTTATTCAATTACGTAGCAAATCTTACGCCAAGTAGCCTTAATAACGTCTACCGAATATTCACATCTTACATTAGATACGTTAGGATCATTACAAATGATGTATAATTTACCATCTATATAGCGATATCCCACCGCAACAATTAAGTGACCATTAGTAGTGTAAGTTTTTTCACTAGAAATCATTGTACCTTTTACGCTTAAAGCAACAGGACCTACCTCAGATAAGTGATGAACTAATTCATCTACTGAGTACATTCTTGCAACATAAGCATTAAATCCATATGCCCCCATAGTTACAGTATTGTATACCCAATTTCCATAAATGTTGTTTCCGTAATCCTTTACGATCCCCGCAATATATCGATGCTCATATTCAGAATCGAATTTAGTGAAACTTAAACCTTTATATTTTAACAACATTGTTGTAGAAGTTGCGCTACAAATACTATTTCCAATACCAGGTACCACATTTTGATTTAATTTTGGAACATCATAGCATACTTCTTCTTTGATATTTGAATTATCAACATAATAATTATAGTTATCAATTTCTAAAGCAAATGATACAAGTGATAGTTTAGGGCTTTCAACATCAGTTGATGTTCTTCTAAAAATCACTTTATATTTTATGGCATCGGCAGTAAGATTATTGCGAATAATTACTTCATCTTGATCTAAAGAAATATTTCCTTTAGTTTGGTTATTACTAGCATTTTTTAACCCTAATCCCCAAGGAGAATAAGTAATGTATTCACTCCATACTCCGTTTATTCTAGCACTTACTAAAACTTCAATTGTTGCTGATTTACTCGAAGTTGCTGCCCATGAACAAACTAGTGAAGAAAATGCTTTAGTAGTAATAATATCTGATTCGAATGTTCCTTCCAATAAGCCATCTTTTAGTACTAATCGATTTTTAATTATTTCAAATGGTGAATCCGTTTTTACTACAAAATCATCAAATCTCGTAATTAATTGATGATATTTAATTTTTTCAATTTTATCAATAGTTAAATTATAATCTTTTGACATTTTTACACCTTCTAATTCTAATAAGACAGTTAGAGTAACTGTTTCTTGTTTTTCACCAAGTTTTACTTTTCCATCATTTGATAGGATATCAGTATTAGATGAAGAATAACTAGCAACTACACCATATTGATATGAACTAAGTAATTCTAAATCAGCGTTTATTAAATTAGGAAATGAGATAGTTGAAAATACCATATTAAGTTTTTCTTCTACTGTATATCCTAATATTTTGATTGTATATCTTTTTTGAACACTTGTACCTTCATAAGTAAATGTAGCAAGAATACTAACATTAGTATCTTTGGCGCCTCTATTTATTACTCCAGTATTGCTTAAAATAGTTGGACGAGCTGAAACCCAAGTAATTGTAACACCATCAATTAGTGTAGGTAGATTAAGGTTTTCACTCGTAGCTTCTACCATTTTTAGTTTACTGATTACTTCATTAATTTTGTCAGTATTATTCAACATTGGGATAGTTTCTTCTTCAACTACATTGCATCTAGCACAAGTTCTTGTTTTTTTTCCTTCGGTTTCGTAAGTTGGTTCTAAGACAACTTTCCATTCACCATATGAATGACCTAGTGAAGTAATTACCGATAAGATATTTTTTTCACCACATACACTACAAATGGTATAGACAGAACCATTCGTAGTACAAGTTGGTTCTAATTCGATAGTTTCAATTGTATGACCAAGTGGATCACCTTCAGTTTCACCACATTCAGTGCATCTTTTAGGTGTCACGCAATTTGCCTCAACCCATTGATGAACATGTTGTTTTTTACAACTTAAAAGTCCAACTAGTAATATGGCAATGATGACAAACACAGCATTTATCATTTTTTTATTTTTCATTGTTAATCTCCGTTTTTTAATAACTGTTTTTATAAATCTTTTTATTTGACTTATATATTATTTTTTGATATAATAATTTAGCAATTTGATGGCTCTGTAGCCAAGCGGTAAGGCGTGGGTCTGCAACACCCTGATCACCGGTTCAAATCCGGTCGGAGCCTCCATCTAAATTATTTTGTATGCGTTATGCATACTTTTTATTTTTTACATAGCAAAAGGAGCATTTAGCTCCTTTTTATATTATTTTTTATATTTATCAATTACTTCAATCATACGATCGTATTCGCGATTTACTAATTCCTCTAAGAATTTTTCAAATGGTACTTGTGTTTTGTTAACTTTGAATTCTTCTAATAAATCAAAATATTCTAAACGACGTTTTGCGGGAATACTTATTGGTAAATAACCATATTTAATTAAGAAGAAATCTAAGATTAATCTAGCAAGTCTACCATTACCATCTAGGAATGGATGAATCTTAGCTAATTGTAAATGAGCATAAGCGACTGTTTCTAATTCACCTTTATCAGAATTATTTACATCATAAATATATTTTTTCATACGATCATATACCTTAATGTAATCACATGGAGTATGTTGTGAACCATTAATCTTTATATTTACATTACGATATAATCCACCACCATCAACTAAACCATCAACTAATCTAGCATGTAAATCTTTTAAAAAGTCTTCAGTTAATTCTTTGGTTTCGCTACTATTTAAATAATCTAACATCATATCATAAGCTTTATAAAAATTGTAAATACTACGCTTTAAATTTTCATCAAGCCTTACATTATATCCTCTAACAATTGAAACAACTTCTTCAAGGGTTGCCATTTTGCCACTTTCCATACCAACCGAATTCTTTGTTAATACACATGCAAAATTAAATGCAAATGATTGACGCTCTTCTTCGGGGATAAAGTGTACATTTTCTTTTACGTAATTTTTCTTTTCTTGAATATTCATTGTTGAAATCCTCCTATGCACATATAGTATATCACAAATAATTTAAAAAAGAAAGCGATTTCATAATTCTTTTTTATTATTCGTTATTTTCAAACACTGAAGCTATTTCTTCAGCTTCAATAAAACCTTGATGTCTATCAAGATAATTACCATTTTTAAAGAATAATAGAGTAGGTGCAGTTTTTACCTTATATAAATCGGTTAGTGTTTTGTATTCCCCCGCATCAATTTGAATAATTAATACTTCTGGATGATTTTCTTCAAATTCTTCTAAGTTCATAGCAACCATTCTGCAAGATGGACACCACTTAGTAAAAAAATCAATTATTATTTTATCACTTTTTTTCATTGCTAAATCAATGTTTTCTGATTCAATTTCTTTTATATTAACTATCATAATGTTATTTTAAGGTAACAACTGTTACTCCAAATCCTCCCTCATTTTCTCCACCATATCGATATGATGAAATATTTTTGTTATTTTTTAAGTACGATTGTACTAGTTCTCTTATTACACCTGTACCATAGCCATGAATAATGTTCGCTTGTTTAATTCCACTTGCCATTAAATCATCAATATATTTATCAAGCAAATCTTTAGCTTCTTCATATCTTTTACCTCGTAAATCAAGGGTAAGTGATATGCTAGCACGACTTTTGGTATAACCAATTTCACTTTTTGGTTGTTTGTTGTATGTTACTTTATCAACAACATTAAAATCATCGCGATTAAGTTTCAAACTCATATTGCCTATTGCAACTTCATACATTCCATCTTTGGTAATTCGTTCAATGACACCATATTGGTCATACGATTTAATGTATACATCATCACCAACTTTGGCAACTTTTTTATCTACCTTATCAACCATTTTTTTAGTGACCACTGTACCACCAAGTTTGTCTACTTTGTGTTTTGCCTCAATTATTTCATGAAGTTTTACTTTATCCTTATTGATATTCTTTACTTCATTAAGAGTATCCATAGCTTCATTGGTAATTTTAGACACAAATTCATCGGCTTCTTGTTGAGCCTTCTTTAGAATTGATTGGCGTTCTTTTTCAATTTTATTGAGTCTTTCTTGAAGTTCTCTTTTTTCGTTGTTAACACTTGCTAACGCTTGCTTTAATTCAATATTTCTTGCCTCAACCTCTTTTGATTGCTTTTCTAATTTAAATATCAATTTTCTAATATCGTCATCAGAAGTTATTGTAATCTTTTTAGCATTTTTAATAATTTCTTCTTTTAAACCCAATTTTTTGGCGATATTAAAGGCATTACTTGAACCACTTACTCCAAGTAAAAGGTGATACGTCGGAGATAAAGTGTTTTGATCAAATTCCATCGATGCGTTAACAATTTTAGGTTCATCAAAAGCAAAAGCTTTCAATTGAGAATAGTGGGTTGTAGTTATAAAACTAACATTGTGGTCAATTAGATATTTCAATATCGACTTTGCTAAATTGGAACCTTCAATTGGATCGGTTCCAGAGCCTATTTCATCAAATAAAACCAATGAATTTGGTGTTACACTATCAATTATTTTGGTAATATTTTGCATATGTGATGAAAAGGTTGATAAATTGCTTTCGATACTTTGATCATCGCCTATGTCACAAAATATTTGGTCATATATCATAACATTACTATCACTATCGGCAGGTATCAATAATCCATATTTAACCATTCCACACAATAAACCTACCGTCTTTAATAATACGGTTTTGCCACCTGTGTTAGGACCAGTTACGACAATTCCTAAATAATCATTTCCAAAAGTGACATTATTAGGTATTACTTTCTTTACTTTCAAAAGTGGGTGTCTTGCATTTTTTAAATCTAATTTACAATTTAGATTTAAGTTTGGTTTATTTCCATCATAAGATATTGCAAGTACAGCTTTAGCAAACATTAAATCAATTTTTTTCAAGATATCAAAATTATTTATTAATACTTCTACTTCCCCTTGTAACAATTCCGATAATCTCTTTAAAATACGATTGATTTCTTCTTTTTCTTGTTCAAGTAATCGAACTTTATCATTCATTAGTTGGCTTACTACAAGTGGTTCAATAAAACACGTTTGCATACTTGCGGAAGTATCATGAATTACCCCTTTAACAACATTCTTATATTCGCTTTTTACCGCAAGACAAAATCTATCATCTCTTAATACAACACTTGTTTGTGATAATTTTGAACCTTCTTTACTAATAATTTCTTGTAGTTTTTGTTTTACATTTGCTTCAATATTTACTAACTTTTTGCGAATACTTTTTAATTCAACACTTGCATCATCTAAAACATTACCATTTTCATCAATTGATTTAATCAATTCTTTGTTTATATATTGATTAATATATAATTCATTTACAAGTTCACGATAATAGTTTGCTTCAATTTGAAATTTATTTAAATCATTAACTAAATTACAATTTGCTGAAATTGTTTGATATAATTTAACCGTATCATATATTTCAAGCCCTGATAAACTACCACCTTTTTTTAAAAGTTTAAGGGTATTATCATATTCACTTGCAAGATAAAATGGAGCTCTTTCAAGTCTACGAACAATACCTGTACATTCTTCGACATTTGTTAATTCAACATTTAAAATGTTTAAATCATTTATTGATTTAAGTTCTAAAATTTGTTTTTTAACTGCTGGTAAAATAGCAATATCCGCTAACTTTTTAATTATAATATTTAATTCTAATTTTTCGTAACATTGTTTTTGAAAATCTTGCATAAAAGCCTCGCAAATCAGTAATTTTAATATATTTTTTGCTTTTTTGATTTTTTTGTGATAAAATAAGGTTGGTGGTGATAAAATATGAACAATACTAATGGTACCCATAAAATTAAAGCAACAACCAGTCAAATGAATGAGATGCTTGAGTACTATCAAGGTTATTTAACATATAATTCTAGTAATTATATAATTGCTCGTGCAAAGCTAGCAAACGCAACAATCACATTTTATCGAACCAATGTAGTTTTATTTCAAGGTCTTAACGAAGTTAAGGAATATAATTACTGGGCTAAGAAATACAATTTGGAAGAAGATTTAGATTCTCATCAATTTACAACCGATGTATCAACTCTTTCCGCAATCGGAAGTGATGAAGTTGGAACTGGTGATTACTTTGGACCAGTTGTTGTATGTGCCACTTATGTTGATTCTTCAATGATAGAAAAATTGCGCAATCTAGGCGTAAAAGATTCCAAATTATTAACTGATAATCAAATGATACCAATGGCCATAACTATTTCAAAACTTATTCCTTATTCTATCGTTTATCTAGATCCTTTAAGATTTAATTTGTTAACAAATAAGAAAGATAACCTTAATTTTATCAAGGCATATTTACATAATAAGGTTATAAATAGTATACTAAAAAAGATTCCTGATGTAAAGTACGACGCTATTTTAATTGACGAGTTTACACCTAAGGAAAAGTACTTCGAATACTTAAAATCTGAACAAAATGTAATCAAAAATGTCAGTTTAATTAAACAAGGGGAAAAGGCTCACTTGGCGGTTGCTGCAGCATCTATCTTGGCTAGAGTAACTTTCCTACGCGAGCTCGGAAAACTTAGTAAAACTTATGATATGGAAATATTAAAAGGAGCTGGCCCTGAAGTTGATCGTAATGCCATTGCCTTTGTTAAAGCTTTCGGTTGGAATGAACTATCTAAAGTTGCAAAATTAAAATTTGCTAACACTGAAAGAATTAAAAAATATTTTACTAACAACCCCCTACCAAAATCTAAACAGGGGAATTTCTATGATGCAAAATAAAATCGTGTCTGAAAAAACACGATTTTTCTTTTTTAATATTCAATTTATTTCTATTATAGATTCTTTAATTCTTCTATTTTTTCGACAAATTCTTGAGGAAGTTCAGAATCAAATTCCATATATTCACCCGTTCTAGGGTGTTTAAATCCTAATGTTTTAGCATGTAAATATTGGCCAAATGGTGTTGTTTGTTTTTTAGTACCATATAATGGATCATTTAGAACAGGGTGACCAATGTATGCCATATGTACCCTTATTTGATGAGTTCTTCCTGTTTCTAGTTCTAATTCTAGTAACGTATAATTTTTGAATCGATCTAGAACTCTAAAATGAGTTACGGCTGATTTTCCATTTTCAACAACTGCCATCTTTTGACGATTGTCAGGATCTCTACCAATTGGTGCATTAATTTTTCCTAAATTATGGCTTATTGAACCAGTTACAATGGCAATATATTTTCTTGTTGTAGTTTTTTCTTTCAATTGCTCACTTAAAGATTTATGAGCCATATTGTTTTTGCATGCAACAAGTAAACCTGAAGTATCTTTATCAATTCGATGAACAATACCAGCCCTAACATCACCACCGATATTAGATAAACTATTACAGTGATATAACAATGCATTAACTAATGTACCATGAGTATGTCCTGGTGCTGGATGAACTACCATCCCACTTGGTTTATTTACAACAATTACATCTTCATCTTCATAAACAATGTCCAATTTAATATTTTCTTGCAACATATCAATTGGTTCATCAGGTTTACTTTCAATGTCAATTACGTCACCATTTTTTACTTTAAAACTTGGTTTAACAATTTTTTTATTAACAGTAACTAATTTAAGCTCGAAATATTCTTGAATTTCTGTTCTTGAAAGATCTTCACATACTTCAACTAAATATTTATCAACTCTTATTTCTGGTAAGTCTAAATCTGTTTCTTCGAAATCTACTATGTATTGATCTTTAATCATTGTTATGAACCTCTTCTTGTTTATTATCATCAATATTTGGTTGTTCTTCTGATGATTGATTTTGTTTTTTAGCTTCTTTTTCTTGGAAGAATATAATGTATACCGCAAGCAGGATTGTACCAACTACTAAAAATGAATCCGCAATATTGAAAGTTGGAAAATCCATAAATCCAAAATCAATAAAATCGACAACCCCATTACTACTAAGGAAACGATCTATCATATTTCCTACCGTACCACCAAGAATAAAAGTTAACGATAAACTGTACACAGGCTTAGTTTTTAGATTGAAATCTTTTAAGAAATAGATAACAACAATTGAAGCTATTAGACTAATATAAGCCAAAATAATAGTATGTTCAGAGAATATACTCCATGCTGCACCAGTGTTATATGCTAAATGCCAATTAATTAAATGAGGTATGAAAGTTTTTATTTGATCATATACTAAATTGTTGTCAGCAATACATTTTGACAATTGATCAATATAAATAATATTAGCAACCATGAAAAAGCATATCGAAAAGTTTCCAAAAAGTTCACTAAGAAATATTTTACCATAGTACTTTTTCTCTTTTTTGACATTTTGATAATTAGAAATTAGTTTTTGATAAACAACATTAATAAAGGCCATTAAAACAATGATGAGAATTATTATTAAATAGGTAAAGAACCAAAATTGCCAAGTAACTTTTGAATATTGCATTAACAATGTAACATAGATAGTTAAAAATGGCACTAATAGTAAAACGCATATTATAATACTACCGATACTTGCTTTAGCCTCAATCGTTTTGAGACTATTTTTTATTTTTTCCCATATCTTCTTCATATTACTCACCCTTTAAATAATTAATTATGTCTTCTAAGGATGATACTGGTACTAATTTCATTTTAGTTTTACCTAAATTTTGATATGATGATAGAGCTTCTTTGTAATTATCTTCTTGCGAATAAATACTTTCATCAAGTGAAGTTACTGGAACAAAGAATATATCAGCACCAGATTTATTGGCAGTAATAACTTTTTGATAAATACCACCAATTGGTCCTGCTTTACCAAAAGCATCAACAGTTCCTGTACCTACAATTTTCTTGCCCCTAGTTAATCTAAAATTAGTAAGAGCCTCATAGACATATAACGATTGCATTAATCCACCACTAGGGCCTAATGAATTGGCACTACTAATATTATAATCAGGGCAATCTTTACCAAGATTATGTGATGGTACCATATAACAATATGTATTTATTCCAAATGTTAAATATGTTTTGCCAGCTTTTTCATAACGACTAGGTTTTATTTCTAATTTTTGTTCTTCATTATTTCTAATAATTGTAATTGAATATTTGGCATTTTCATCATAAGTTAATTTTGAGCACTCATAGGCAAATTCATTATATGTTTTAGCTTCAGTAAATCTAACACCATTAAATGCAATAATTATATCACCAATTTTTAATTCATCAGGGGTCATTGTGGTAATTACATGAATGATGTATCCCTTAAATGAATTTTCATTAATTATTTGTGAATAACCTGCTTGCCTGTAACCTGCAATTATTGAATTATAGACGCTAACATCTTTTTGAATTTTTCCTGAGCCATAAACTGTTTTAGAATCAGTTATACTATATTCGTATGTATCCTCAATACTAGCATAGGGATTTGCTAATCCAAATAAATAACTAAGCAAATTAATCTTTTCATAAGAATATACTGAAACAGTATTTACTCCATATTTGTCATTATCACCAATGTGAATGCTATTCGAAACCGCAGTAATTGTTGCGGGGGCAGTTAAATCTTTATTTACTTTAATAAAGATACTACTTATGATAAATATATACGGAATCAATAATCCGATTATTAGAAATCGATATTCATGTATTAACTTTTTCATTGATGAGTCACCGTCAATTTATAGTCCTTTAGTTGTCTAGTTTTAATATTAGCACTTGCGGCCATTTTTTTAGAAGCTATATCAGTCGGTGTACCATTATATTTATCAGATAAATAAACTATTTCTTTAATACCACTTTGAATTATTAATTTCATACACTCATTACAAGGATATAAAGTTACATAAAGTGTGGCATTAACAAGACTACTTGTTGAATTCAAAATTGCATTTGGTTCGGCATGAACAACATATGGATACTTAGTATTAAGTAGTTCACCTTCACGTTCCCAAGGATATTCATCATCATTACATCCAATGGGAAGGCCATTATATCCTATTCCAACTATTCTTTTATTTTGGTTGACAATGCAGGCACCAACTTTAGTATTGGGATCTTTGCTACGCATTGAAGAAAGAACCGCAACCCCCATGAAATATTCGTCCCAAGAAATATAATCTTTGCTTTTCACTTTACATCCTCCTGTTATTATTTTTTTATAGTTAAGTGTAATTCATCTAATTGTTTACCTGATACTGGTGTAGGAGCATCACTCATAGGGCACTTTGCACTAGCAGCTTTAGGGAAAGCTATTACCTCACGTAAATTATTGTTCTTTGTAAGTAACATTACTAGTCGATCAAGACCAATAGCAAATCCGCCATGAGGAGGTGTACCATATTTTAAAGCATCAACGAAGAATGAGAATTGTTGACGAACTTCTTCATCACTAAGGCCTATTGCTTTAAACATCTTAGATTGAATATCTTGATTGTGAATTCTGATACTACCGCCACCAAGTTCATATCCATTTAATACGATATCATATGCTTTGGCACGACATAATTCTGGATGAGTTAATAACATATCTTCGTGACCAGCTTTTGGTGAAGTGAATGGATGGTGTGCAGCAACATAACGTTGTTCTTCTTCACTATATTCAAATAATGGCCAATTAACTACCCATAAGAAATTGAATTTGTCAGGATCAATTATATTTAATTCTTTAGCAAGTTGAAGACGTAGTGCACCTAAAGCAAAGTTACATACATCTAATTTATCAGATACAATAAGAACTAAATCATTATCTACTAAATGATAACGTTCTATTAATTCAAGTTGCTTTTCAGGAGTTAAGAATTTAGCAATTGATCCAGTTAAAGTTTGGTTTTCATATTTTAACCAAGCTAAACCACTTGCATGATATTTTTTAGCCATTTCAGTTAAACGGTCAATTTCTTTTCTTGAATATTTTAATGCGGCATTATTGGCAACGATACCTTTTACTTTACCACCTGCAGCAATTTGATGTTGGAATACACCAAAATCAATATCTTTTGCCCATTCAGTCATATCTTGAAGTAACATTTCAAAACGAGTATCAGGTTTATCGCTACCATAATAGTTCATTGCATCATCATATTCCATTCTAATAAATGGTGTTACGATATCTTGATTAAGTGTTTCTTTCCAAACACGTTTTAGTAAACCTTCTAATACTTTATAAATATCTTCTTCATCAACAAAGCTCATTTCAACGTCGATTTGAGTAAATTCTAATTGACGATCAGCTCTTAAATCTTCATCGCGGAAACATTTTGCGATTTGGAAATATTTATCAAAACCTGCAACCATTAATAATTGTTTATATAATTGTGGTGATTGAGGTAGAGCATAAAATGAACCTGTGTGAACTCTTGATGGAACTAAGAAGTCACGAGCACCCTCAGGTGTTGATTTACCAAGATATGGAGTTTCAATTTCAATGAAGCCATTTTCATCAAAGTAATTTCTTACCGCAATAGTAGTTTTATGTCTTACAATTAAATTATGTTGCATTGTAGGACGTCTTAAGTCTAGATAACGATATTTCATACGTGTATCTTCAAGAGCATCAGTTTGATCTTGAATTAATAATGGCGGATTTTCAGCAGTATTAAGAATTTCTAATTCTTCTACTATAACTTCAACATCACCAGTTTCAAGATTAGGGTTTTTGCTTTCACGTTCAACAACATGACCAGTCGCTTTTAGAACATATTCATTTTTAACTTCACTTGCAAGTTGATAATTTTCATTATCTGGTTCAACCACTAATTGAATGATACCACTTCTATCACGTAAATCAATGAAAACAAGTCCGCCTAGATTACGTTTTTTACTACACCAGCCAACAAGAGTAACCTTTTCACCAACATTTTCGATTCTTAATTCATTATTATATTTAGTACGCATTTTTACCTCTCCTTTTTATATAATAAAAAATAAAGTGACTTCCTCTATTTTCAAGGACGAAGAAATTCTCCGCGGTACCACCTTGATTTAGACAAGCCACACTTTAAATGCTTAACGCGCAATTTCGTTTTTCTCCCAATTTGTCAGATTGATCATTGAAAAAATTATTTTAAGATACATATATTATACTCATAATGGTATTATTTTCAACCAATTAGTTAGTTTTATTTTTAGAATTACGATTTTCTACCCAAGATTTTGAAAACTTATCAAAGTTTTTATGGTTATCTCCATTATTAGCATTTTCCGTTTTAATACCACGCTTTAATAAATTTGATCCTACTTCTTTATTAATTAACGTAATTAAGTTATCTATTTGATAATCCTTTTGTTCCGCATCAAGTGAATCAAATATTGACATTTGTTTTATTTCATCTTCTGATTCAATTACATGGCTTGCGGCAACACCAATTAATCTTAATGGTACACTTGTATCATAGAAATCATCAAATAACGATTCTAATACTTTATAAACTCTTCGACTATCAGATGTAGGATTTTTTAAAGTTATACTTTTACTAGCAACCTTAAAAGTGCTATATTTTAACTGTAATCGAAAGTTGTATGCTTTCAAGTTTTGTTTTTCCATTCTATTACACATAGTATTAGTTAATACTTTTAAAAGCAGTTTCATATTGGTAATTGAGTATTCATCGCGTTCAAAAGTTTGTGAATTACTAATTGACGATACATCATTAAAAACATTGACATCCACTTCGTTACTACCATTACCATTTGCATGATTTACCAAACTTGTAGCGTTGACATCCCCGATTATTTCCTTTAATAATTCAAAATTTTGAAAGTTTGCTAGTTCACCTATTGTCTTTATGCCAAGTGCATCTAACAATTCTTTTGTTTTTTTGCCAACACCAATCATATCACCAACTGGAAGTGGCCACAATTTTTCAGGAACTTCTCTTTTTCTAAGTACTGTGATTCCTAAGGGTTTTTTCATATCTGATGCCATCTTGGCTAAAAACTTATTAGGAGCAATTCCAATACTACATGGTAAATGTAATTGTTGTAATAAATCTTTTTGAATTTTTTCCGCAAGCACAATGGCATTGCTTGGTTCACAAACATCAGTAATATCTAAATATCCCTCATCAATACTAGCGGGTTCAACAAGGGGAGTAATCTTTAAAAAATATTCAAAAAAGCGTCTTGAATATTCACTATAAAGCGACATACTAGATTCAACTAGTATTAAATCAGGACATTTACGAAGTGCTTCACTAACAGGCATTGCGGCTCTTACTCCACATGCTCTTGCTTCGTAACTTGCGGCAGTAATTATTCCTTTTCTATCCATTCGATTCGGTCCTACTGCTACTTTTTTACCCGCCAAATCTGGATTTTCTGCTATTTCGCAACTTACAAAAAAGCAATTCATGTCAATATGAAAGATAATTCGATTTTTTTTAATGCTATCACTTCCCTTTTTTAAAAAAATGTGATATAATATGCCTAGAGAAAATAAATGAGGTGAATAATTCATGAGCAAAAATGTAAAAAACAACACTGAAGAAAAGAACGAAAAAAAAGGAATCATAAAAAAGAATCAAAAACCAAATGGTAAATCTGAATACTACATTACAACTGCCCCTCAAAAAACTGTAGGTGGTAAAATTGTTATTTGGATTTTAGTTGCTTTAATGGCTCTTGCTTCAGTTGGTAGTTTAATAATTGCCCTAATTGAACTAGGCAAATAATTTGATTTAATTATACCATATTATTTGTATTTTGGTCTTATTATCGCTCTATTTAAAGACCATCAAAAATGAATAAAAGCTCATATCTTAGATATGAGCCATTTTTTGTTTACGCAACATAACGCATTTTCTTTTGCTTCTTTTGTTCTAATCTTAGTCTATCCGCAATCATTGCAATAAACTCTGAATTAGTTGGTTTAGATTTGTTATAGCTGATAGTGTAACTAAAAATATCACTAATAGCATCAACATTACCTCTAACCCAAGCAATTTCGATTGCATGTCTAATTGCACGTTCAACTCTTGATGAGGTTGTTCCAAATGTTGAAGCAATTTCAGGATACAATACTTTTGTAATAGAACCTAGTATTTCAACATTAGCATAAACCATATTTATTGCCTCACGCAAATACATGTAACCTTTAATATGAGCAGGTACACCTACTTCGTGTAATATTGTTGTTATTTCTGTATCTAAATCGTTATCAAATTGAGTATTTTGATCGGTTTGATTTTCGCTTGCAACTCCCAAAATTAATTGAATTAATTGTTTATTATTAACTGGTTTCATAGTAACATAGTCAACATTTAATTGGTTCAATTTATTGTTAATGAAATTACTCATAAATTGGGTCATAACAATTATATGTTTTGGAACATGGTAATATTCACTACCTCTTCTAATGTTTTCAATAACATTAATGCCATCAACACCATCTAAGAACATATCAACGATTAAAACGTCAAGTTGTGTAACCTTTAGCGTGTTATACAAACTAACATCGTTACTATAAGCTCCAATCAAATTTATCTCTTCACAATTTTTTAAATAATTACTTACGCCGTTCTGGTTATCATCATTTTTTTCCAAAACAACTATTTTTAATTTCTGCATATTTTTTACCCCCCTTTTAATTTTCAATGCAATAATATTTTACCAAATTTGACTAATTTATGCAAATAAAATAATAAGTTGGGGGGGAGGTTTTTAGAACTTTTCTACCATATCCTTAAAAAAAGGCACTAATTTTGTTAATTTACCACATATTTAGATTGCTTTTGTCGAATTATAGTATTTATTGACGATTTAATCTATTTGCTTCATCTACCATCCACTCAATGTGCATAGCATAACCATAAATGGGATTTTCAACTGTTACATGCGATACTGCACCAATTATTTTGCCACCTTGCACAATAGGACTACCACTCATTCCTTGTACGATACCACCCGTTTTTGCAATCAAATTACTATCAGTTACTTTGAATTTTATCCCTTTTACACCTTTTCTACTTTGTCTTTTGATATCAATAATTTCAATGTTATATTCATTAATTGTTTGACCATCTACTACCGTATAAATTTTAGCAGGACCATTTTTAACATCTTTTTGACTAGCCACTTCGACTAATTTATTATTTTTCGATATGTTTTCTAATTTTCCGTATAATCCCGTCACATCATTTTCATAAATGGTACCAATTATTCCTCTTTCAAGTGATGCTCTTTTTTCACCAGCTATTCCTGGTTCAGATTTTTTGATGTTTCTTACACTAGATTTATATAAATCGCCACTTGCTACAGATAATAATACTTGATTGTCATAAACGCCATGACCAAGTGAAGCAAATTGATTATTTTCTGTTATAAATGTCAGCGTACCAATACCAAGTATTTGATCTCTTATGTATAAACCAATTGATTTTTCATTTGTACTATTTTTTATGATTTCAATATTAGTATTAAAACTTGTGTTGCCTCTTTTTATTTGAAGGTTTGCAATATCTTGATTTGATTGGTTTAAGTAATTAATTAATTGTTTGTTAGTATCAACTTTTATGCCATTTATTTTTTCTATTGTATCACCAACATTGATATTTGAATTTTGCCATGGTGAAACTTTACCTCTCTTGGTTTGTACTTCATATTTACCTACAACATATACGCCAGTATTCATTTTAAGGCCAATTGAATCTCCACCAAGATATACGTATTGTTTGGAACTTGCTTGGACTCTAAATAAAGAAATTGTTACTAATAGCATAATAAAAATAGTGAGAGTTTTTAAAATTTTTTTCATTTAATTCCTCCTTTCCTTATTATTATTTACAAGTAAAATAAAATAAAAAGTGTTTTTAAATGGGGTTAAAAACACTTTTTTCTATTTATTCATTATTTAACATTGATATAGCAAGTTCTTTGCTTTTGCCACTAAAATCATTAGGTGATATCATCTTTGCTAGCATATCGACACGTTCATCATAATTTAATTCAACAACTGAGGTAGAAGTAATGTCATTTTCTACCTTTTTAGTAATAAATAATTGATGATTTGCTTTACTAGCAACTATTGGTAAATGAGTTATAGCGAGAACTTGGGTAAATTTAGAAATTTCTTTTAATTTTTTAGCTACTTCTAATGCTACTTCACCACTAACACCACTATCGATTTCATCAAATATCATTGTTGCAAGTTGCATATTAGACATCATATGAGTTTTGATTGCTAACATCACTCTTGACATTTCACCACCAGATGCTACCTTTGACAACTCCTTCAAAGGTTCTCCAGGGTTAAACGAAATTAAAATTTCAACATCGTCACAGCCATTTTTCACAAAAGCATTAGATGACATTTTTAAATTATCTAAGCGATTACTAAATCTAATTTCCAATTTAACTTTATCTAGCATTAAATCTTTCAAAGATTCTTTGATACTCTCAGTTAATTTTTTAGCATTTCCTTTTCGTTTTAATGTAAGTTTTTGGGCAATTTCTTTGGTTTTATCAAATAATTCCTTGCATTCTTTTTCTAAATTTGTTAATAAATAATCTTGATCATCTAAAACATTTAGTTTTTTTTCAAGTTCATTTCGATATGCAATTAACTCAGGAACTGATTTTTTATATTTTCGCATTAAATCGTGTAAATAATTTATTCTTTCGTTAACTTCATTAAAATGATCTTCATCAAAGTCAAAATGTTCTAAATATCTACTTAGTTCATTTTCTAAATCTACTATATCATAATAATTATTACGAAGTGTTTCTGCTTGATTATGAAATTTTGAATCAAGGTTTGCTGTTTTATTCAAGTTTTCTAAAATTTCATATAAGTTATCAGTAATATTATTGTTATAAAATAGTTGATTTATTTGCGACAAATTTTTGAAAATTTGTTCATAATTATTTAATGAGTTTAATTCTTCTTCTAAATCTTCTAATTCATTATCTTTTAAATCTGCTTGTTGTAAAACTTCTAGCTGATATTTTAAATAATCAACTTCTTTTTGAAATTCATTAATATTTTGCGAGATTTTTTCAAATTCTTGATGCTTTTGAATAAATTGATTACGACTTTCTTGATATTCTTTAAGAATTACTCTTGAGTCTTTATCATCAATAAAATTTAAATAGTTTTTAGGATCAAATAGTTTTTTGGTATCGTTTTGCGTATGAATATCGGCTAATGTTTCCGCAATTCTTTCAAGTTCAGAGTTACTAATGGTAAAGCCATTAATTCTAACGGTACTTTTTCCATTAATGTTTATTTCTTTTTTTATGATTAAGTCTTCTTCTAAATCGTCATTTAAGCCCAATTCTTCTAGTATTTCAAGCGTTTTAGTCCCAATGTTAGTAAATACACCCTCGATGATTGCCTTTGTACAACCATTTCTAACCATACTAGTTGATGCACGATCACCAAGAAGTAAACCGATTGCATCGATTAATAATGATTTACCAGCACCAGTTTCGCCTGTGATTGCGGTAAAACCTTCTTTAAAATCAATACTTATGTTATCAATTATGGCAAAATTTTTAACTGTTAAACTTTCTAACATCTTCTTCACCTATAACTTTCTTTAAATCATTAATTGAAATGCCGTATTTTTCCATTAACTCACTTCTACTACCAGTTTCTAAATAAGTATCTGGTAAATTTAACATCTTAACATTTATTTTTAAATTATTCTTTATTGAATGTAAGATTATACGATTAGCTAGTGACCCCTCAGAAATAACTTCTTCATAAACATACAAGGTTGATCCATCATTTGCTAGTTTTTCTAACAATTGATTATCAAGAGGGTTTATGATAATGGCATTTATTAAACCGATATTTAAGTTTTCGTTTTTTATTAGTTCCTTTACTTCATTTACTAATCTACCATATGTAATAATATAATTATTACTTTCTTTTATAATTTGCCAATTTGGTGTAAATTTTTCAATTGTATAATTAGAATCAATATTTTGTTTTGGATATCTAATAACAACTGGGCCATTTAATTCATTTATCGCATAGTTTAAACAAGTAATTAACTCTGTCGCATTAGATGGACTAAATATTGTTATACCTGGGATTGAAGCAAGATATGCCAGATCAAAAATCCCTTGATGGGTATCGCCATCACTTTCAACAATTCCAGCTCTATCTAAGCATATTACAACATGTTGATTACTACGCCCAATATCATGTAATAATTCATCATATGACCTTTGTAAAAAAGTTGAATAGATAAATAAGATAGGAATAAGCCCGGCATGTGCCATTGAAGAAGCCATTAGTGTAGCATTCTCTTCCGCAAGTCCAACATCAATAAATTGTTCGGGATGGGCTTTTGCAAACTCGGTTAAGCCACTTCCAAGTGACATAGCCGGAGTAATTACTCTAATTAATTCTTTATTTTCAGCAGTATTGACATAATCAATCAAATAATCACCAATTATATTGCCATATGGTTTACCAATTGGCTTAGCAATTGCCTCACCTGTTTGGATATCAAAAGGACTAACACCATGCCATTTTCCTATCTTATCGTTTTCTGCCAATTCATAACCCTTACCTTTTTGGGTCATTATGTGTAAAACAACAGATTCTTTACAATTTTTGGCATAAGTTAAGTATTTAATTAATTCCTTAAAATTATGTCCATCAATTTTTTCAAAATATTGAAATCCTAAAGAGTTGAAAATACTAATATCATAAAAGGTTGATTTTAAGGCCTTTTTAATTTTTAAAGGTATTATTTTTCTCAAACGTTTAAACTGTCCTTTAGTTCTAATATTATTATAACTTCTAGCAAGTGAACCTACATTTTTAGATATTCCCATTGCATTGTCGTTAATAATGATAATCATTTTTTGATCCTTGTGATCACCTAAATAGTTTAATGCTTCAAAAGACAAACCATTAGCAATTGAGGCATCCCCAACAATTGCGACCACTTCGCCAATTTTTTCAGGAAAGTTTTTACGAGCTTCAAGATATCCAAGACCGGCTGAGATAGCTGTTGAGCTATGCCCTGCTTCAAAAGCATCATGATCACTTTCATCATATTTTGTAAATCCACTAATTCCTTCAAACTTTCTTAATTGACTAAAATCTTTATATCTACCTGTTAATAATTTATGAGCATAAGTTTGATGAGAAACGTCAAAAATCAACTTATCTTTAGGGCTATCAAATACTTTATGTAAAGCTATTGTTAATTCAACAACCCCTAAATTAGAAGCTAAATGTCCACCATTTTTACTAACAGTTGTAATTATTTCTTGTCGGACTTCTTTTGCAAGGAGTTCTAGTTGCTCAAAGTTCATTTGTTTCAATTGTTCTAAAGTTATTTCTTCAAGCATTAAACTCGCTCCCTTTCTTTGATTTATTTATTAAAAGTTAGATTCTCCGTTTTCATCTACTTTTTTTACAATTACTTGTTTAGCTTCATCTAAACGTTTTTTGCATTCAAGACTTAGGTTTATCCCTTCTTGATATTTCTTTACTGATTCTTCTAATGAAAGTTTGCCACTTTCTAAACTTTCTACCGTTTGTTGTAATTTATTTAATAATTCTTCAAATGTTAAATTTTCCATTTTATTTTTCCTCTTTGACAATTTTATTAATATGGGCTAATGTATACCCATTATATAATTTAATTTTTACATCATCATCGACATTTAATTCATCAATTGATGAAATAATATTTTCATCTTTATAGACGATACTATAACCCTTTTTCATAATACTAAAAGGATTTAAAATGACAATTTTATCGATTAGCCTTAAAGTTTTAGCTTCATAATTTTGATAGTTGTTTAAATAGCTTGGTAATAAGCTTTTTTCTATTACATTATATTCTTTTTCACATTTTCCAATGTTTTTTAGTATTAATTCTTCTTTTACTCTACAAGCTATACCATTATATAAATTATTACTTATTTCAAAACTATATTCGCCCGCTTTTTTTAATCGTTTTTCAAGTTGTTCAAGATTATCTTCTAATCTTTTTACAAATCGATCTGGGGCAAATTGTGATAATCTAGCATCTAGGTTTAAACATTTTTGGAGTTTTTCATCTAAAACATTATTAAAATTGACAAGCATATATGAGGTTGATAATTTCTTCCAATTGTTATATGCAAGTGTTAATTTAGATTTTATATCGGCACTCAAACGCTTTGAATAATTTACTAAAATGTTTAATACATCATTTTTATCTTTAGTAAGCTTCATAGCAGCTCCCGTTGGAGTAGGAGCACGATATGATGCAACAAAATCACAAATAGTGTAGTCTCCTTCATGACCTACAGCACTAATAGTAGGAATTTTAGAAACAAACAATAATCTTGCTAACTTTTCATCATTAAAACAAGACAAATCTTCAAAACTTCCTCCACCTCTACCAATTATAATTACATCAGCATCATTATCTTTATATACTAAATTAAGTGCTCTAATCAAATCGGCAGGTGCATTAAGGCCTTGTACTAATGCAGGATATAATTTTATCGTTGCTAGTGGTAGTCTTCTATTAAAAGTTGAAATAATATCATTTATTGCTTCACCGGTTGCGGCAGTTATTACAGCAACTTTTTCAGGATATTCAGGAATAGGCAATTTCTTACTTTCATCAAATAAGCCTTCTTTTTGAAGTTTTTCTTTTAAGTCTAAAAATTGTTGATATAATAGTCCAATACCTGCTTGAGCCATTTTTCTAACTCTGATGGCGTAGGTACCCTTTTTTATGTATACTTTTATTTCACCACATACTTGTACTTTCATTCCATCAACGGGTTTAAATTTTATGGCAATATTATCAGGATAAAAAAACATTGCTGATATTTCTGATTCAGAATCTTTCAAAGAAAAATAGCAATGTTTACCTGAATATTTGAAATTAGAAATTTCCCCTTGAAGATATACTTCTTTTAAAGAATCATCACTATCAAATCGATAAGAAATATACTTATTTATATCGGAAACTGTTAGAAATCTAATATCAGTTTGAGACATTGTTTGCAACACTTTCTAATACTCTATTATTAAATTTTACTTGTAAATCATCATCAAGATTGCTATATTCTCTAGTTATCAAAAGTGCTTCATTTATGGCAACATTTTTGGCTAAATCAGTATATTTCATTTCATATGTAGCAAGTCTAATTATTGCACGATCTACATAAGACAATCTATCTATTGTATATTTTACGAGTGACTTTGATATTATTTCGTCAATTTCACTTAAATTCTTTAATGTATTTTCAATTAAACTACGACTGAAATCATAATCGATATCAACCTGATATTCATACTCTTTTTCTACGCTTTGAATAGTATCAATACAATTTATAGCATCTTCACCCTCTAATTTGCTTACATCAATATTATACAAAGTAAGTACTGCTAATATGCGAGCATTATGTCTTCTCATATCCTTCCTCCTATTTTATTACTACTATAAATGGCACTACTGCGACATTGTTAACGATAAAGTTATTATCAAATATAAAGGATTCTTCCGCATATGTAATTTTACGAATTGGGAAAATTGTTTTTTCTGCCAAAGTATCTGTTTCATCTGCAACTTCTTTTAAAACTGGTTTTATGGTAATTTCATTTTTTTCAAACACATATTCACATTCAACTAATTGATTATTTTTATCGTAAAACTTTAAGCCTTTTATTTTCGCAGTTTCAAGATTTGCAAAATTCAATTCAATATCAAAAATAAGTTTAATGCTTATGATATTTTTATCTTCATCTAGTTTTCTAATAACATTTTTAACTGTTGGTACAATTACTTTATTTTTATCAATTAATTCAATCCTTTTTGCTAGTGTCGGTAAATCATATCCTCTTATTTCATAGTTAACAAGTTCTTCTTCATTAACCTCAGTTGAACCTACAAATTTTTCTTGTAAAGTATCGTATACAATGTTTAAGTCATATGTTGGTATGACTTTGCATTGGGCAAAATAGTTACAAATGCTTGTTTGAAAGCCTCTTAATAAATTAACATCTTCGTTAAAACTACTACCTTCTTGAATAATGTAAAAATTGTTTGTTGTTCTAAATTTTTCTTCAAATTGTGACATAATAGTAAATAACATTTGACCATATAATTTTTTATACTCATTGTCCGTATCTTCTATATAGTCACCACTACCTTGATTCCAAACAAGATTTTTAAATGCCATATTCTTAATTTTTTCGTAATTATTAATCGCATAATATGACATATCATTTTCAGTAAGATTTTGAACATTATCTTTATATAAACCATTTTTTTCTAAATAGGCTTTTACTTGTGGTCTAGATTCTATTAATTTACTGTCAAGCCACTGGTAGGCTTTTGTTGCCTTTTGGGCTGTTGCGTCGACAATTGAGATAGGCACCGATGTTGAATTTGCTAATTCATTTAATAGAAACATTGCAAAAGTTTGATTATCGTTTGAAAATTTTTGCCAAGTTCCATCTTTATAAATCATATAGTTTTCATTATCAAAGATATTTTCTGCTATTTTTATTCCTCTTTGTTCTTCTAATTCATCACCAATTAATAACCAACTTTCACCAAATCTAATGTTTTCAAATTGTTTAACATATTCATCTTTGGCAGTTGAAATAACCAATTGATATTTTTTACTAGATGGTCTTGGTGTATCATCAATTATTATTTTCCATTTTCCCATCTCATTAGCAGTAACATATTTTTCTTCTATTACATTACCTTTATTATTCTTGAATTTGCATACCATTACAACCCCTGGTTCACAATCGCCAGAAATTTCAAGTGGTGAATCAGCTTGGTATATTCCATTATCTGATATGTAATCGATAACTGTAAAATCTTTTGTAGGTTTGGTTCCAATAGGAATCTCTCGATGTTTAGTGCAACTCGTAAAAATACCAAAGCTTAATAAAATTGCAACGATTAAAAATATTTTCTTCACTTTCACCACTCCTTTTGATTAATTATACAATATTTACCTAAAAAAAGCAAATCAACAATCTTATTACTTTTCAGATTCATGTTAAAAATTATTTAATAAATAAAAAAAATCTAAAAGAACTCTAATTTTTAAAATTCTTTTAGATTTTAATTTATCAATTATTTCCTATTCATTTTCTTTTCTCAATTGATATTTTTCATAGTCTTCGTCATTAATATCAGCCCTAAACATTTCTTGATCACGAAAAAAATATTCATCATTTTCAGTGACCGTTGCATTAATCAGTTTTTTTCTTTTTTTCATATTGTACCTCCTGTTTATAGTTTAAACAGTTTAAACAATGTGATAACTTATTTTAGAAGCCAATCTTTTCCCTTTAATGTTTCTGGTTCATATCGTGATAAATCGTTATAATCTTGTTGTCTAAGTGCTTCAAAAATTGCCACTGCCGCAACATTACTAACATTTAAAGAACGAATTTTATCATTTATTGGAAGTCTTATACAATCATCTAAATGTTCTCTCAATATTTCTTTTGGTATACCTGTAGATTCTTTACCAATAATAAAATAGTAAGTTTCGTTGGGATCATTTAATTTTAATTCATGTGGTGTATGTAAGCCATATCTTGTGAAAAAATACATTTTTCCTTGATTTTTACTTAAAAAGTCTTGCCAATTTTCATACACAATATAATTGACATTTGCAAGATAATTCACAGCCGATCTTTTAATACTTGCTTCGTCTAATTTAAAGCCCAAAGGTTTAATTAAATGTAACATCGTATCAGTTCCTGCACATGTTCTCATAATGTTTCCGGTATTTTGAGGAATTTCTGGTTCGTATAGTACAATATTATTTTTTGCCATTTTTATATTAATATAAACGTAATTTGTTTATTCCTTTCTTGATTATTATATCACTTATAAAGTTTTTAATAAAACATTTTACCCTTTTTAAATGCTTTTTTTTAGCAATTGTGGTAAAATTATACTTGAGGTGATTTTATGAAACCATTAGCATATTTAATGAGACCAAAAAGTTTTGATGACATTGTTGGTCAAGATAATCTAGTTGGACCAAATGGTGTAATACGTAAAATGGTTGATAATAATCATTTATTTTCTTTTATCCTTTATGGAAATCCTGGCTGTGGCAAAACCACTATTGCGCTTGCTACTTGTGAGGTTGCAAAAGTTAAATACTTTAAATTTAATGCCTCGACTGATAGTAAAGATATTTTAAAACAAATTATTAATGAAGCACGTTTTTGCGATACTTGTATAGTAATTGTCGATGAAATACATCGCATGAAAAAAGATATTCAAGACTATTTATTGCCATTTGTTGAAGACGGAACCTTAATTATGATTGGTTTGACAACGGTTAATCCCTACCATTCCGTTAATCCCGCAATTAGAAGCAGATGCCACATTTATCGCATTAATGATTTAGATAAAAAAGCCATGAATGATGTTTTAAATCGTGCCATTAAATTTATTGACAAACCCGTAACAATTGATGATGATGCAAGAAACTACATTATTGATACTTCAAATTTAGAAATTAGAACTCTTATTAATAATTTTGAAACAATTTTTTATGCAAGTGATGGACATATTACTTTAGAACTTGCGCAAAATTGCATTCAAAAAGCTAACATATCAATAGATGCTGATGGCGATAGCTATTATGATACTTTAAGTGGTTTACAAAAATCAATTAGAGGTAGTGATGTCGATGCTTCACTTCACTATTTAGCTAAACTTTTAGCAGCCAATGATTTAGAGAGTCTATCAAGAAGACTACTTGCCATTGCTTATGAAGATATCGCTTTGGCAAATCCAACAATTGGTCCAAGAGTAAAAGCTGCCGTTGATGCCGCAAGAGAACTTGGTAATCCCGAAGCTCGTCTTCCACTTTCCGTTATTGTAATTGAAATGGCCCTTTCTCAAAAATCTAATTCCGCTTATCTTGCGATAGACGAAGCAATTAAAGATATTGAAGATGGAAAAAGTGGTTCTCTTCCTTTAAATCTCAAAAACACATATTCATTTAATCCTAATCAACAACCATATTTGTATCCCCATAATTATCCAAATGCATGGGTATACCAACAATATATGCCAGACACTTTAAAGGATCGTAAATATTATCATCCCAAAGCTAGTTCTAAAATGGAGTTAGGTCTGAAAGAACGTTACGATTTAATTGAAAGTTATAAACAAGACGCAATAAGACAAAGCAAAAAATAGGTATTTTAATTTAATACCTATTTTTTTATGCTTTGATACTCTTTATCTTGAAGTAACAATATTGTCATTCTGATTATAATATTTTTATAAGCTAAATAGCCTTCATAATCAGGATTTATTAAATCAAATCTTTGAAAGCCAATTACTTGGTTGCTATAAGATAATTTATTATCCAAAAATAATTTGTAATCAAAAAGATTTACAATTTGATTAACATAAGAGTTTTCACTAGAAACACTGAATAAATATATAAAACCATATTGATTGGTAGTCTGTAAAATATATTTTATTTTATCGACTTCCGCATCACTATTTAAAAATTTGTCAATGCCATGTATAATTACTACTTCTCCAATTTCTGGATTTTTAGCTTGTGAATTATATTTATTGATTGAAGAAAAACCGGCTTTATTAATTTTATCAATTCTTTCATTAATTATATTTATTACGTGATTAATTTCCTGGGGATCAGTACTACTAGATAACTGGGTAGTACTAGTTAAATCAATAAAATAATAGTTTAAATTTTGTTTGGTATGCATAAAGCCAATAATTATTGAATCAAAGTAATGACCTATTTGTTGTTGACTTTTACCAAATACAATTAATTTATTATTATCATATTCTAAGTTTAGAAATTGATTTCGATCATCAATACCAAAGCATACTTCTTCATCACTTGCTTTTTCAATTTCTGATACTCTTAATGGCATTTGTAAATCATTTGATACTTCTAATATTAATTCTCTTTTTATATTATCATATTTGACTAAATAATTATTAAATATTTTTCTTAAATATGGTTGAATTTTAGATATTTGAATAGTGTAGTGTGATGAAATAAAATATATTGTGGCATTTCGACATACTAAATATGATATTTGCGTATAAAAAATATTTAATTGATTCAAAATCATTTTTAAATCATTAGCCTTCGTTTTAGCAACCTGTGATGCATTCTTATATTCTGTTTCATTGTTTGTAGGATATACATGATATTTAATCTTTTTAATTTGATAAGATGAATCATATGAATCAATTGTATTTTGAACAAAATTAGAGGCTTTCTTAACCTTTTTGAAGATTTTTTTAAAGAAACCAAATACCATTTTAACAAAATCTTTTATTGTCTTTTTAGTAATAAAAACCGTTCCAATAAAACAAAGAATAATACTTAATAATATTACCCCTACTTCTGAAAACAAGAAATAAAACAAATAAAAAATTAAAGCACCAATTATTCCTCCGCCAACGATTGCGGAAGGCTGATTAGTTTTGAAATAATTAAAATATAAACTTAATGTCAATTTCAAATAATTTTGGCTATAATTTCTAACATATTTGTGCATCGTAAAGTGTGATAACAATATTAAAGCTAAGATTATTAGAAATATTCCTAAATACCTAATATTACTAATTTTTAGTTTTTGATGAATTAGTATGCATCTAATTGAATATGCCATAGTTAAAAGTACTATTAAAAAATACCAATCACCAAATAATACTTTAACCGTTAACATTAAATATTTTCCAACAACTCCTAATTTTGCAATTGTGAAAATTGTTAATACAAATAGTATTATACCTAATATTTCATAATGAAATATGCGTTCATTCTTTTTTGTTTCTACTGTCTGAAATTTTTCTTTTGCCATATTTAGTACCTCTGTACTATTAAACCACATATTAAACAAATATTTTGTTGAAAAAAAAAGAAAAACACTCGAAAGAGTGTTTTTACTATTTTTTTGTTTTTTCTTTGTGTAGCGTTGTTTTCTTGCAACGAGGGCAATACTTTTTTTGTTCTAAACGATCTGGAGTATTACGTTTATTTTTTTCGGTTAAATAGTTTTCTTCGCCACATACAGTACACTTTAAAATAAAATTAATGCGCATTTCTAAATTCCTCCCGATAAATCA